>Ga0209712_10000561_pt1 | contig 32890 bp, 19 predicted proteins | sample ArcOceMetagenome_FD_187443 | JGI IMG/M metagenome (GOLD analysis project Ga0209712, IMG submission 187443) | Marine eukaryotic phytoplankton communities from Arctic Ocean - Arctic Ocean - Greenland ARC118M Metagenome (SPAdes) (version 2) | ecosystem: Environmental > Aquatic > Marine > Oceanic...
CCACGTTTGTTATAGCTCTAGTTAAAAGACTTAAACACTGTTTTCTTATGGCAATTCATCAGATTTAATAGTACTTTAATCAGTCAAGTTAAAGGGAATGATTAAGTGATGTAATGAAATCAATTTTTTTCTATATTGGTCATGTACTTTGCTTTAACCCCGCTAAATGACTGTATTTTATCTCAAATATATATATGTATTTATTTTTGGATTACTCTTTCCTGTTTTTTCAATATTCTTTTTAGCTGAATTTGATTTTTATCAGATTGACATTGTTCATCTGCACAAGCAGACTCCTCTGTTATATGTTATTGATACTGCTCCGTTCGTATTAGTTACACTCGTACTATTACTAGATTACTACTTCCAAAAAAAACAGAATAAACTAAGGTATATTGAAGCTTTACATGAGAAAGTAATAACAAATAGTTTTAATGGAATTGTAGTTGCAGATAATAAAGGAAACATCATTTACACAAATAATGCCGCACAAGAACTTTTTGGATATAATAATAATGAGTTAATCAATCAAAATCTGACCATATTAATGCCTGATACCTATAGAGAAATGCATAGTTCAGGAATGAAAAAGCACAATGATACGGGGAAGAAAAATGTTATTGGAAAAGGTAAAGTTGAATTAGAAGGCCAGAAAAAAAATGGAGATGTTTTTCCTATGAATCTTATACTAAGTACTTTCCATCACAATGACTCAGCATTTTTTTCTGGTGAAATACAAGATCTCTCGACAGTAGTTAAAAACCAGAATGAAAGAGATTCTTTATTTGAACAAGTAAATACTCAAAAAGATTTCTATGAGAATATTCTAAACAATATTCCAGTAGATATAGCTGTTTTTGATGAGAATCATAAGTATTTGTTCGTTAATCCTCAGGCTATAAAAAATGATGACTTGCGGTCATATATAATTGGCAAAGATGATTTTGATTATTGTAAATATGTAGAGAGAGATAGTGAAATTGCAAATTTGAGAAGAGATCAATTCAATCTCATAAAAAAAACAAGGACTACTATAGAATGGCAAGACTCAGTAAAAAGTGATGCTGGGGTACTATATACAGTATTGCGAAAGTTTTATCCCGTATTTAATAAGGAGGGTGAGTTTGACATGGCAATTGGATTTGGATTGGACATTACAGAATCAATTGAAAAGGATAAAGAATTATTAAAACTAGCTGAATACCCAAAAGAGAATCCAAATATTATTGGAAGGTTTAATCTCCAATTAGAATCTTTATTCTTAAATGAGAAAAGTATCGCGTTTTTTAATAATTCAGACAAAAGAATAAAAGCCTTTAATCAAGCTATCTCTTCTTACCTTAAAGACGCTATTGAAGAAAATAAAATAATTAGAAGAGATGTCATATTTGAAAACAATACTTTTGACATTAGTTTTGTTCCGATAATTGAAAATGAGTATATAAACATCTATGGTATAGATGTTACAGATTTCAGAAGAAAGATTAATGCTCAAAAGCATGAGCTAATGGATGTGAATAGGTCATTAAAAATGTCCAATTTAATTCTCGAAAAAGATGCAGATCAACGAAACTTAGAAATCTCTATAATTAACAAAGGGTTAAATTCTAGCATAATTTATGCAAAAAAGCTTCAGAGTGCAGTTATAGCACATCAGAATTTAGCAGGGGATATTTTTAAAGATTCTTTTATATTTTACTTGCCAAAAGGAATAGTCGGAGGTGATTTTTATTTCACTTATAAACTTAATAACGAACTAATTTTTGGAGTTGCTGATTGCACCGGTCATGGAGTTCCTGGAGCTATGCTAAGTCTGTTGTGTATGACGTTTTTGGAGACTGCTATTAATGCATTTAAGCTGTCTAGTCCTAAGCTGATATTAGAAAAGGTTAATATGCTTTTGAAAAACAGTTTTAATCAAGGGGATTACTTAGTACGAGACGGAATGGACATTTCAATATTAAATTACAGTAAGGAAAAATCCGAATTGACTTTTGCTGGTGCGAAGTCAAAAATGTTAGTTATTCAGAATAATGAAAGGATCATAGTAGATGGAGACCACCATCCAATTGGCTATTGGGTCGGCAAAGAAAAAGTTTCATTTACAAACACAATTATCCCTGTGAATGGCCCAACAAATGTATTTATGTTCACAGATGGCCTCGTAGATCAATTTGGTGGTGAAAAGGGAAAAAAACTCAAGTACTCTAAATTTTATGAGTTGTTGTTTTCTGTAAGAGACTTATCTTCGAAACAGCAGAAAGAGGCGATATCTCAGTTCACAAAAGAATGGATGGGAAGTCAAGAACAGATAGATGACATAACTGTAGCTGGCGTAAAATTTTAATGAGATTTATTACTATTGCTCTATGTTCGGTTAAGCTCTTTGGCTTAGTTTACTTTATAAAGTAGAAGTAAATGAGTCAATACTAACCTATGATTCCACCAAAAGAAAACAAGTTTTCCATGCCTTAATCTTACTTCGGATTTAACGAATAGGTTGTTTCGGTCTATTTTCAACAGCATGCGTCTCCGCAACTGTTGTTTTCTTGTATTGGTGGACAAGGAACAGTTCCGAATGAGCAGTAAACACAACAATCTCCTTTATTGGGTTTTAGAAGGACTTTACACTTTTGACATTCGTAGAAAAACTGACATGCATTTGTAGGCATTTCTTCATCTTTCTTATATCCGCAATCTGGGCAAGTTAGGGTTGATTTTAATTCTATGTTCATGGTGATTTTCTTAAGCGTGAATTACTCAATTGTCCTTTGAATTAAAGGGGGCACTAGTTCAATCTCTAGAGTACCTTTTTAGACCATTAATGAAATTATATGAAAAAGTTGAATTTATAAAGGAACTTGACCAGTTTTCTTACTAATTAATATACCTCACGAGTTCCTGGCACGAAAAGATACTTAACTCTGTATTTGGCTTTTCATTACACCAATCTTGTAAAAGAAATATTTATTGCCACGCTTCTCTCCCTAGCGACAATGGGATAGACCTTAGTTTCTTTTCCTAAGAATAAATAGGCACAAAAAAAGCCTGGATAAACCAGGCTTTTTAACTTTATATAGAGTCTAGTTAGACTAGAGTTTCTTTACATTACAGCACTGCATTCCTTTAGGGCCTCTTTCTAGTTCGAACATTACGTTATCTCCCTGGCTGATATCCTGCAGACATCCATGCACATGTACGAAGAACTTTAGATTGGTTCCTTTCTCTAGTATGAATCCAAATCCTTTTTCATCATTAAAGAAATCAACTTTACCTTTTTTCACTTTAGTTTCTTCCATGTCCTCTTTCTTAGGAATACCCAAAACTATAGATGCAGCATCAATTTCTACTTTCTTAGCCTTTGGATCTGGAGGAGTATCACTCAACTGACCAAATTCATCTTTGTAAACTATCATCTCCTCAAAGGTTTTCCCTTTGTTGTTGTCGTCCTTACGAGCAGATTTTTTCAGGAGTTTATCCTGTCTCTTTTTCTCTCTCTTTTTCTCTCTTTCTTTTTTACCAAATGTCTCTTGCGACTTACCCATGTATCAGTATTAAGTTATTATAACGCTTACAAGTTGTTCATATACATTCAGTTAAAAAGAAAACACTTAAGCTAGCTAACACTGTAAGATTACAAATGATATGGCTTATGAACGACCGAAAACCTTGTGAGGTCTTCATAACTGTTTCCTGTGTATTCAAGAACTGAGCCGCAAAGATACACTTATGAATCCTTAAACCATAAGATTATTTATTCATTCTATTCACATGCTTATGATGAAAGACTTAGATATAACTGCTTTTATGAGTAGGGTCGTAAATGCATTATAATTCACTGCCAAGCTTTAAGCGAATATAGATTCTGTTTTTAACCCCCTAGTGCGCAGGTATTCCTTCATGAGTTGTTAACCGCTTTAATGTCTAGAATCTGTTTGGCTATAAAACGCTTCTCGCAGCGGTTAGAGTTTATTTACTCAACACCTCAAAGATTTTCCAGAGTTCATTTCCGTTTTCATCTGTCACTAAAAGAGAGTGCTTTCCTTTACCTGTGTTAATCTCCATCTGGTGAAAATCTTTGGTAATTCCTATGTATTCCCCATCTAAATACCAGAAAACCTTTAGCTCTACTCTCCTGTGCGCCAGCTCAAACACTGCTTTTCCTTTCTCTCCATCTAAACCCACTGGCAGGTAAATACGGTTAGGATTCTTGGGGTAAATAAACTCCATAGGATAATCCTCCAGCAGCGCGCAGTCTTCTCTAAATGGAGGAAGTGATTTATAACTAAAGCTCTTTCGCTTAAAATACCACTCCTCCGAGGGAGAGAGAATAAACCAACTGGTATGCACCATATTTTCTGGAGATTCACAGGCTGAATTTACTTGGTGTTTTCCTGTGTTGTCCAGATGAATCAATTGGTGGTTCTCACAGATAGCATTTGTATAATGACATGATGGAACTAGTTCTTTCGCGGTGTTTACACAGAGTTGGTTGGCCAGCATTCCAGTTTCTGCACAGATGAGTAGTTCTTTATAATTATCAAACGGTTTTTCGAACCATGATGTAGGCGGCATTTCTTCAAACAGCTCAAATAAAATAGGCGCAGCAAAACCCAGTCCTGTGAGCCCTGATCTTCCCTCTCCATCAGCATTCCCTACCCAAACTCCTATAGTATATTCTGGAGTGGTGCCTATGGCCCACGCATCTCTGTTCCCAAAGCTGGTTCCGGTTTTCCATCCTATTTTCTTGGATGAACTAAATGATTTCCAGCCTTGCTCTCCGAGTGGTCTTTTGGCTTCTGTAAGCGCGTTTAAGGTTTCATAAATAGCTGCTGGAGTGAGGTAGGGATCATCCGAATTTATGGGCCCATTTCTATCTTTTAACCAGTGGCTATTGAAGAAGTTTTCTTTAGCTGCCCAATCACCGCCATCATAGCTGGCAAGAACTCTGCCCATTCCTGCGTACATGCTGGCTAGTTCCATTAACTGCCCTTCTGCCCCACCCAGAATTAAAGAAAGTCCATAATTGGCGCTTCCTCTATGCAGTGTTTTCATATTCATTAACTTCAATTGGCTATAAAACTGACCTACTCCGTACTCTCTTAATAGCCGAACGAAGGGAACATTTAATGACCTATAAAGGGCTTCATTGGCTGGAACTACTCCATCAAATGACTTGTGGTAATTCTCTGGCGCATAACCCGATATGAATGTAGGGATATCGCTAAGTAATTTCTTTGGAAGGATTTCTCCTTTGGATAGTGAAGCAGCATATAAGAATGGCTTCAGTAGACTACCTGTGCTCCTTTCAGAGTGGATGATATCTACGGCATTTCCATGTTCTTTGGAGTTGGTAGTGTTCCCTACGTAAGAGATTACGTTTCCTGTTTTGGTTTCTATTATTACTGCAGAGGCATTGTAAATCTCGTTATGCTGGTATTGGTTTGAGAATCGATTTACTATTTGCTGCACTCTTTCCTGCAGGTAATAATCTATGTCTGTTTCTACCAGCTTTCCATTTTTATCCCCAGCAGCCCTGTCCATTAAATGGGAAGCCAGATTGGGCAGTCTCTTCGCTCTTCCGGGCAGCGGTTCTAGCTTGGCTAGTTGGTTTTCTTGGGGTGTTATAATTTCTAACTTAGATAGTTTATCTAAAAGTCTGTTTCTCTTTTCGCGTAGCAATATTTCATTCCTCCCGGGATATATCAATGATGGCGCATTGGGTAACACAGCCAAAACCGCGGATTCGCTCCAAGTCAAGTTCTCTGAACCTCTGCCAAAGTAGCGCCACGAAGCAGTTTCTATTCCTACGACATTCCCACCAAACGGTGCGTGGCTGCAGTATAGGTTTAGAATTTCATCTTTGGAATAATTAATCTCAAAATGCAGCGCTATGAATAGCTCCTTAATTTTCTGCAGAATGGTTCTAGGCTTTCCATCCTGCCAAATTCTGGCTACCTGCATGGTAATTGTACTTCCGCCCTGTTTTACTTTTCCAGCTTGGATATTCACTTTTAACGCACGAGCTAGAGCTACAGGATTCACCCCTAAATGCTTTCTGAAGTACTGGTCTTCGAAAGTAAGAATACAGGATTCAAATTTCGTAGACACCTGATCAGACTCAGGAAATCTCCACTGCCCATCATGCGCTATTCTGGCTCCTAACAGCCGGTTATCTTTATCTATAAGCACCGTAGAAGTGGGCTTTTCAAAGACAGGATTAGGAATCAAAAATCTAGAAACCAGCACTAAAACTAAGCATAAGATTAGGAAACCCTTAGTAATCAGCCACTGTCTTTTCAGGTATTTAGAGTATCTCTTCTTCACTAATTCTACTCTCCAGGTTTAACTACTTCTACCCATCTTCCTTTCTCGATGGCATTTACCTCATTGTCATACATATCTTCTGCAAGAATAGAAGGCATATAGAATTTACCCAAGTAAGCACTGTTCAGTAATATTTTAAACGTCTTCTTGTGGTTGGAGCTGTTCTTATACCTTCTGCCTAAGTTAAAGTAAGTGTATACTCTATCATCTCTTATGTCTTGGTATTCAACAGGGCTACTTCCTGAAACGCTGAACCCTTCGTCCATTCGACTATTGTAAATCTCCCATCCTGAAGGGAATATTTGTGTTAGTGCTAGCTCATTTAGTGCAGTCTCAGTACTAGGATTACTAACAGTTACCTCCGCTATGAAATCTACGCCTTGCTCCATTATAGCCACGTTTATAGGTGTGCCATTTACAGCTGTATACTTCACGGTTAAATTTAAATTATTATTTGTATTTACATCATTACCAGCAGAAGGCTGTCCAGATAAGATCGTTCTTGTGTAGAGTACCCCTTCTCCATTATTGGTCACGGATATTAAGCCCTTATTAGATAAGCTAGCCACATTCTCTATTAAAATTTGTTTGAACGGTAGGGAGGTAGAAATATTATTTTCACCTTTCCCATCTACGGTATAAGAGAAATTCATTTCATCTGATTTCACAGCGTTTTCACTTATGAAATGAGTAGCGGCCATCAGACTATACGCTACAGTTTGGGTGCTCATCCATTTAGGACTGCTTAGTTCATCAGACAGTTCCTTGAGTACTTTGAACGCCTCAGTTTTCTTTCCCAATAAATTCATCATTTCTAAGGTGATGGCTTTATTTCGAGTAGATGAACCATAGGAGTAATAGTAATACCGATTATCTGAGTGAGTTAAATTACTGCTTAATCCTGCTGTAAGCTGCGTAGCAATATCTGTCTGTCCCACTAAATGATATGTTCCAGCCAGAATCCATTTTCCAGCATCTGAGAGTTTGCCGTTGGACTTCAATCTGTTCATTGCTCCTATCTCTGCTTTTCCTGCCAGAGCTAAGGTGTAAAGTCTATAGGCTTGATTAAAATCATAATAACTAACCAATGAATATTCCAATCCTCGCCCTTCTGTGTGACTCTGTGCCGTAGTAGATTGATAAGAAAGCCAGCTCGATTTCATTCCATCTGGCAGGCTAAATCCTTTCTTTTCAGCTTCTATAACGAAATGTCCTACGTAAGAACTCACCCAGTCATTCGTCTTGCTGGCACCTGGCCACATGCTAAATCCTCCAGAGTTTTTTTGCATTGATCTTAACCGTTCTATTCCGTAATTAATGTTTTCTGTAGCTCTGTTTTTAAATTGAAGGTTGGTTTCCATGACATCACTTACATAAAGCTGAGGAAATGCCTTAGAGGTAGTTTGCTCTGCGCATCCATGAGGATAACCAGTTAACTGTTTCAGTCTTCTTTCTAAATCTATAGCGGGCATATTACTAATCTCTAGCGTTACAGAATTGGTTCCGTCTACTCCTACCAATTGATATTCACCATTCCATGCGCTGCCCGCTTCTAGTATCGACTGCATAAAGCGAGTGGTAGGTGGATTTGGATTTCTCACTTCTAGTTCTATGTCATAAGACGCTTTTTCTCCTGCTCCTGAAACTTCTATTTTCACTTCACCTTTACCGATTTTATTCAGGAGTTCTAAATCGAAGTTGACTACTTGATCTCCTTCTTCTGCGAATTGTAAAGTCTGTTGTTTGGTAAAGTCTGAATCAAATAATCCATTGGCAGTAACCTTAACGGTAACGGTTTTAATTTTTTCATCCATAGCGAACACCGTAACAGGAAGTTTTACTTTTTCTCCAGGCCCTAAAACTCTAGGAAGTGTAGCTAAAACCATCAGTGGTTTTTTTACTGGTGTCGTTTCTTCTGCGTGACCGTAGGCCCTTCCATTACCAGCTATTACCATGGTTCTTACCGATCCTATGTAATTTGGGATGTCTATTTTATGCTTACTACTGCCGTTTTTAGGGATAGTGAATGGGCCTAAAAATATCACCATCGGTTTAAATCGATTGATTTTACTCTTATCGCTTTCTCCCTGAGCTTCACCGTCACCACCAATGCTCAGAACACGCTCTAATTCTCCTCCATAAGCGCCTATCACATCATCGAATAAATCCCACGTCTTTACTCCTAGAGCTTCTCTAGCATAGAAAACACCATGTGGCTTAGGAGTTTTAAATCTAGTAATGTCTAGTAAACCTTCATCCACTATAGCCAGTGTGTAAGTCATTTCCTTTCCATCTCTTTCCGAAACCTCCACTACTGTGGTGGTTTCAGGAGTTAGTTCTTTAGCCATTTTTATTTCAGGATGGAGAATGGTATTGGGATCGTTTACCGAGATAGGAACTATGCCGTACATCCTTATAGGAAGACTGTTTTCATGTTTATGTGGCTGCACCATGGTCACACTTATAAACGCGTTAGGCGCCATCTCTGGAGTTATTTCAATGTCGTATTTAAGCTCTGTTCCAGAAACTTCTCTCCATTCAGCAGAGATAACCTTCGTGCCATTTTCTACAGTTACTAAAGCTCTCCCTTTTCCTCCAGCAGGAACAGTGATGCTAGCCGTTTCACCTACTAAATAGGATTCCTTATCCGACTTGAAAGTCAGCACAGAAGCTCCTACTCCTTCTCTATCTGTTCTGGTAGCCCATCCTGGCCAATCTACGTAGGCGATGCTTCCCGTGCTATGTCCTGTTTCGGGATTGGTGACTCTTATGAAGAATCTTCCCCAATCTGGATGCTTAATTTTCAATTCTATCCCTGCTTTACCATTTGTGGTATTTACAGTGTATGACTTGATATGTTCTTTAGAGTTTTTACTCAAATAGCTGCCGTTATTATTGGACGAGGAATCCCACCACCATCTCCAGTTCATTTTAAATATGGATACTTCTAGACCGGCTACATTTATAGGATTTCCGTCTTGGTCTACTGTTACTACTTCTGTAGTATGGGTTTTATCTGTGAGCAGCACATCACTTCTACTGCTACTAAATGGTTTTATTCCTACATAACTGTCATAAGGGGAATAGGGCATGGTAAACCTATCTACACTAAAATCACCTGCTTCTTCGAATACTCTAGCCGAGAAGCTGGCTGTTAAAAGACCTGGAGCTGCAGTAGTGAGTGAAATATTTACAGGAAATGAAACTTGACCGTTTTCATCTAATCTACCCTCCAGTATTGACTGTTCATCTGAGCTATATCTTTTCATAGGATCTCTGAAGTTGAACTCTTCAAATCTTTCAAAACCTCTATTAGAACTGGTCAGTTTCACATCTAGCTTGGCTTTTAAGTTTTTGGCTTTAGCGCCATGTAACCAGGTTACATTCATGGTTCCATTGGAGGAGCTTGCTTTCAGTACTTCATCTTCAAAATCAAATTTTATCTTAAGCCTATTAGGTTTGATCGTTTCGATTCTCAATGATTTATGAAACTGGACACTTCCCACTTTTACTTTAGCGCTCCAAAATCCTGTCATATCCTCAGATTTAGTCACCACCTCGAACGTATAAAAACCTGTAGAACTCTTCGGTTTTACAATTCTCTCTACTAACTGTCCTTTAGGGTTGGTAATCTCTAATTTTACGGGATGATTCTCTGGTAATACCTGATTTTTGTCTTCTAGGATAAACCCTAGGAAAAGTGTGTCACCAGGTCTCCAGACACCTCTCTCTCCGTAAATAAGGCCTTTAATCCCTTTCTGAACTACTGCGCCACCCACATCAAAGTGACTGGTATTTAAGGCCGCTCCATCGTTCAGCTTTAGATAACCCCGCTCATTCCCAGATAAGGCTACTAAAAGAAATGGTTTTTCTTCAACCTTAAATCGAGCCATTCCATTTCTGTCAGATGTAGATGAGGCCAGTAATTGATTCTGGTAATCATACAATTGAATGGTGACTCCATTCATAGCGCCAGCACTTCTAAGATCAGACGCGGAAACGATTAACTCATTGTTTTTGCCAAGCTTGGCTAGAAGACCGATGTTACTCGCTAGAATGTTTTGAGTTACTCCTCGATTTCTCCGGTAATACATTTCATGGCATGGATTATCTCTCTCTTCATAATTATAATCCTCATAATAATAGTAATCATCATAGTAATAATCGTAATCCCATGAATTCTGGTTGGCTATATCTTCCCAGCTCTCTTCCAGTTCCTCTTCCACTTCTGGTACCCCCTCTTCTCCTGCACATGGATATAAAGAATAACTACGATTGAAATCTATGGTTACTCTGTAGATAGCTCCTTGATCCTGCTTGATTAAGTCTTCTAAATCCAACGAGAAATTATTCCATTTACCATAATCGGTGGTGTTATCCGTTACTAGATTCACCTTCTTTTTCAAGACTTTCTTTCCTACTCTGGTTAAATCCCTAGAACCATTGGAGTTATTGGTTTGTAGAAACTGATGAATATTATTTTCATAGATCTTAGTTACTGTAACATCTACGGCCTTAAGGTTTACAGCCTGAAAGGGCAGAATTAGACCATCTGTAGAGGGAAGAATTACGCCAGAATTACTCATTTTTACAGCAGGCTTAACCTCTAAAAACTGCACTTCTACATTTCTAGTTTCTATTAGAGAATAACCAAGACTGTTTTTAATCCCTGGTTCAATCTTTAATTGTAAAATTCCGCTTTGTCTCTGTTTTGGGTAAACGAGAATCTTATTGCTATTTACTTCTATTCTCACACTAGAAGATGACATGTTTCCGAGTCTAATAAATCCACTTAACTCTTGTGCTTTATCTATAGGATCCGAAAATGAAATAGCTACATGCTGATCTGGCTGCTGAATAACTTCTGTCTTCGTGATTTTAAAATCGTTTAATGCTGGGATTTCGATAGTCTTAGAATCAGAATTTTCTATTCCATAGCTACTTCCATCCCACATAATGATGACCCTGTCTGATTCCGTTTCTTTTCTAACAAGGCTGTCAACTCTAAAGTAATGTCTTTTACTAAAACTATCATGTGTCCATTGAATATCTAATTCACTATTCTGACTCTCGATAGATAACAGTTTCTTTGCTATCTCGGGCTCTAAGAAGTCTGTAGATATAAGTGTTCCGATAAAGCTATTCCATTTGAAGTTTTTTTCATCATATGGTTTTAGCCCATCTATGGTTACATATACCGCTTGTTTGTTTGTTCTTACAGAGTAATTGAACTCTTGAAATTCTTTTGATAAATCAAGTACTTCACCTAGAGAAAAACTGACATCAAACTTCTGATCTGATTTCAAGGCTTTAGCAGGCTTAAATACGATGGTTTCTGCATCTTTCCAATACGCATCTCCTTCTATGGAAGGACTAAATGAGAAAACCTCTTCTGTAAGTTTGGCATCTGCTTCTGTGAACTTTTTACTTTTCTCTGAAAGCTTAATGGTAAAATCAGAAGATCTGCTAATAACTCCAGAGTTAAAGCCTAAAACATACTGGCTAAATGCGGGGTCAACCTTCACGAATTCGGAGAGGTCGTTTTCATTACAGGATGTATGACAGATAGTGATAGCAAGGAAAAGCCCAGCTAAGAGTTTAAAATAGAGTTTCATAAACGGTACGTTTTCCTAGAGTCTTCATTTGTTAAAGACACTTTCCGGTTGTAAAATAACGAGAAGAATAGGTGAATATTAAAATTGTTTAAAAGTTTATTGATTCAGTCAAAACTCAGCAATTAGATTTAGCCATCGCTCGGGAGAATCTACGAGCTATTTTGTATCTATAGTATTTGAGTTGTTCGTTTGTGTTTAAAACTCTTCTAAATATATAACGAGCCAAGAAAACACTGGGTTCTCGAACTAGATTAGTTGTATAAGTTAGATTACATTTCTAGAGCAAAGCTTGACAGCCTCCAAGAAGTAAAGCAGATAATTCATACTATTTATTAAATCAATATGTTTGTTCTAATTGAACATTACTATTGTTTAATTAAAAATAAAGCATGAAATTTTTCTAACAGAGGGTGTTATTATCTCTTAGAAAGGAGTGGCTTCAGCTAGTAATTTCTTCGCTATTATTATAAATAGATAAAATACTGGAATGGAAAAGGTTAAAATAAAGAGTTGTTTCTATGTAGTGGCTGCATTGATGGCCTTAATCATGGCTGCTAGCCAAGGATGTAAATACGAAAATGAAGAAGAGCTCTTCGGATCTGAAGAAGAGTGTGACGTAACAGAAATAAGCTACCAAGGAGACATAATTCCCATAGTAGACCAGTTTTGTAATTCATGCCACAGTTCGGTTGAAGCGAGTGACGATGTTATCTTAGATACTTATGAAACTCTTAAGTCATGGGCAGACGAGTCTCTTTACTGCACTATTAGTTACGGTGATGGATGTGAGAATATGCCTAAAAACCAACCTCAATTAAGTGAGTGTAATATTCTCAAAATTAAAACATGGATAGATGAAGGAGCACTTGAAAACTAGAAGATTAAGAATAGCAGGGATTGCTGTTTTTTGCTGCATTGCAACGCTTACTAAAGCACAAGACGCGAAAGGAGAACTGGAAGGAAAGACTTTCTATGATACCCGTATAGTTAATGGACAGTCTGTAGAAACGAATAATGAAGGGGTGATGAAATTTATCATAGCGCACAGATTCGGACCAGTTAATGGTGGCGGATATGAGCTTTATGGTCTAGACCAGAGCACGATACGACTAGGGTTTGACTACGGGATTTCTGATAATGTATCTATAGGCATCGGAAGAAGCTCTAATGAGAAAACTGGTGATGTATTCTTTAAAGCGAGACTTTTAAGACAACGCACAAATGGCGGGACTCCAATTTCATTAACTTGGTTCTCAGGAATAGCAGCCAGAGGATTGAAATTTGTGGATGATGGAAGAGAGAATAAATTCGAGCATAGATTGGCTTATACTCATCAAGTACTCATAGCTAGAAAATGGAATGAGAGACTTTCTACTCAACTGATGCCTTCTTTTCTTCACAGAAATTTAGTGTTAGATACAAGTCAAAAAAATGATATTATTAGTATAGGAGCTGCTGCTAGATATGTGGCTAGTAAGAGATTTACATTTAGTTTAGAGTACTATCACGCCCTACCAGATATGTTATCTGATCCATTTGAAAATAGCTTAGCTTTAGGAATAGATTGGGAAACCAAAGGACATGTTTTTCAATTCCATTTCGGAAATTCTTTAGGAATGACTGAGAAATTCTTTATTGGTGAAAACACAGGTAGCTGGGCCGATGGAGATGTGAGGTTCGGGTTTAACATTACTAGAGATTTTAAAATTAAAGGACGAAAATCTAGATGAAATACTCATTAGCATTTATAACTCTCGTCATGTCTAGCTTGCTTATAGGAAGTGTAGGTGACGTTTTTGAAGTAGAAAAAAAAGCAGTTTTAGTGGACGTATCTATTTCAGATATGCTGTTTTCTTTGGGAGAGCCTAAACCGGCCCATTACATAGACAGTGTTTCCTTAGAAATGATTCAAAGAGGAAATGAATTAATTCACTTCGGAAGAACTATCGCTCCGAATGGAAAAAATACTAAGCACATTAGTAAGTTTTATAAGTGTATCAGCTGTCATAATACGGTTAAAGAAGATCCAAATCTGGCAGAGGTAAACCCGGAGAGAAGATTGGATTACGCGAGAGAAATGGATATTCCATTTCTCCAAGGTTCAACCTTTTACGGAATAGTAAATAGAGAGACATGGTATAATGATGATTATGTAGTGAAATACGGAGGTTTAGTGGAAAAAGCCAAGAACAGTTTAGAGGGAAGTATTCAGTTATGTGCAGAAGTATGCTCTCAGGGAAGAACCTTAAAGCAGTGGGAAATAGAGAGTATTCTGGCTTATTTCTGGACATTAGACTTGAAAAAATCAGATTTAAACTGGACAGCAGAGGATGAGAAAAAAATGACAAACACTTCAGATGATGAGCGATTACTTCATATAAAAAAGAAATTCTTAGCTAAGTCTCCTGCTACTTTTGGTGAACTTCCTGAGAGTAAATCGGAGGGCTATAAAGGATTGGAAGGAAACCCGGTAAACGGAAAAATCATCTACGAACTAGGCTGTCAACACTGCCACAGAGAAAAAGGAGAGAGTGATGTGGTGCTGGACGATTCTAAAGCCACGCTTAATTGGCTCAAGAGAAATATCACTGCTAACGGAGACCTGTCCATCTATGAGATAATTAGAAAAGGAACCTACGCTGCTGAAGGACATAAGGAATATATGCCTCATTATACTCTAGAAAAAATGTCTGATCAGCAAATAGAAGATCTTAGATCTTATATAGAATCAGCTATTTAGGGTGAGAATTTAAGTAAGGGTTGAAAAAAATAAATTCTACCCAATACTTTTCTGTAACTTTTCGTGTTAATTACTCGTCATGCTCTTAAATAGATTTAGTATGTCTAATAATCAAATCACACAAATGAAAAATTATCTTTCTTTAGCCTTGCTCGCCTGCTTCATAATTACTTCGTGTACTAAAGACAAAGGTTCGCTGACCTTGACCTTTACTAAATCTACTGCCGAATACGGTAACCTCGAAGAAATAAGAAATACTGAATTACTTGAAGCTTCTCGTGCTATAGAGAATCCAGGTAAAATTTATATCGGAGAAGAGTATTTACTTATAGGAGAAGAAGGAATAGGAATTCATGTATATGATAACTCTGCTCCTGCTAATCCTGTGAATGTAGCTTTCATGAATGTTCCTTTCTGTAAAGAGTTCTTTGTGAAGGACGATTTTGTTTATGCTGAAAGTCAGTACGATCTTTTGAAAATAGACATTTCAGATTTCGCCAGTCCTTTTCTTGCAGAAAGAGCGCAGAACTCTTTTGCTACGCCATTAACCAATGACCAGGGACAGCAGCTGGTAGGGTTTAGCTATGAAGAGGTAACTGAGAAAATAAAAATAGACAGTAAAGAATATGAGCAAGTTTCTGAGAATTCTGCTCTTTACTATGATTATACTGAAAGCCTAATTCCACCGTCTGCAGTGCCTTCTTCATTCTCTGGAGCTAGCTCAGGACAGATAGGGACTGTAAATAGAATTACAGAGCACATGGGATATATTTATGCGATTAGTAATCGTAAGATTCATATTTTTAATACCAATGGCTCGCTTATTAAGTCTAATGAAATAGAGACCTTCAATAACCTACAGACTATTTATCCAAAAGGTGATTACATCTTCTTAGGAACTCAGACTTCTATGGATATATATGATGTTAGAAATCCTGAAGTACCTGTAGAAGTAGCTTCTCACTGGCATACTACTGCTTGTGATCCCGTTCTACCTCATGGAGATGACGTGGCTTATGTAACTGTAAGAACTGGAGACTTTTCTGATTGTCCTGGTGATGTAAATGCATTGTTGGTGCTGGACTTAGAGGACATTACCTCACCCCAAGAAAGACAATCTATCGATATGGCTAGCCCTTACGGAATGGCTATTGAAGGTGACATTCTCTATGTAGGCAATGGAGCTGCTGGATTATATATGTATGACGTTTCTGATAGGTTTAACGTGACTCTTTTAGGAACGAACACCACTGTACAAGCATACGATGTTATTCCACATCCAACCATTACTAATCTTATTCTTACTTCTGGACCTAACGGCATAGAGCAGTATGAGTTTAACCAAGAAACGTTAGACTTAAATCTAATTAGTCATATTCAGATATAAGCTATATGCATCTGTACAAGCTTATATTAATACTAATTGTACTTATCTCTCAGGAATCATTCTCTCAATCAGAGGATGCTTCTGATAATAAGTCTACCCTTTACACTAAGGACGGTAATTCTATTACGGGAATAATTGTATATGAGGATTTTTTGACTACTGACCTAGTTATTTTCACTGGTGACACGATAACCATTAAGAATTCTGACATCGCAGAAAAAGTAGAACTGAAAGATCATTTTAGATATCCTAAAAGGAGATTTCATTATAAAGAAGGATTTCATATAGATGGCAACTTAGGTTTGGGTTTTTCGGGAAGTGGAGCGTATACCTATTCCGATATATCTTTAAATAAACGAATCACCACGAAGGTGACGGCAGGTTTAGGAATAGGGTCTCAGACGTTATTTACTTCTTTTCCACTTATAGCTGGACCTACTAATTTATATATAACAATATCCAATAGAAGTATACCGATATTCGCTCAGGGAAAATATTATGTTAATAGGTTGAGAAGAAGCATGTATATCCATGGAAGATTAGGCTATACTTTAGGGAAAAGTCAAGAGTTTAATGCCAATGTAACCAATAATGGATTTTTAGCGGCTTATGGCATAGGGTTTACTAAGGCCACTAAAGGAAGGATGAAGACTTTTTTCCAGATTACACAATCTCACAATTATTCCACCGGAACAGCATTTAATCTGGATGTAAACGGTCCTTTAACTTTTGATTATAACATTTGGTTTAACCGATTGGGTATGTCATTTGGATTGGAATACAACTTAAGCTCTAAGGATAAAAGAACTAAGAGAAACTAAGAGATTCTCTTATAATAACCACATTTCAAATAGCTTCCCTCGGGAAAAGAGTCTTTAGTAGGATGATCTGTATCGTGGTATTGTTTTTCTAAAAACTCAAACTCCATGTGAGAATCACTCAGCTCATATTCTACGGTATCGAAGAATAAGTCGCTAGAAACTCTAGAAGAACAGGATGCGAGTAATAATATTCCTTCAGGATTAACTAGCTCAGAACCTAACTTAGCTAATCGAGCGTATTGAACTATCGCATTATCTACCTCTGTTTTTTGCTTTGCAAAAGATGGAGGATCAATAATAACTATATCAAATTTCTCTTCGGACTCCACCATTTTATCTAATTGTCTAAAAGCATCGCCCCTAAACACTTCATGAAAACCAGTGTACTCATTTAGTTCCGCATTTTTCTTCGCTAATTCGAGAGCAGGTTCACTTATATCCAAGCTTAACACCCTTTCTGCGCCACCCGTTAAGGCATGTACAGAAAACCCACCGGCATAACTAAATACATCCAAAACGGTTTTTCCTTTGGACATCTCTCCTACTCGTTTTCTATTGTCTCGGTGGTCTAAGAAAAAACCGGTCTTATGTCCATGAATCACATTCACCTGAAACTTCACTCCGTGCTCTTTAAAAATAACCTCCTCACTGGAAAGCTCTCCATGCAGCACATCACCCTCGTTTACTAAATGCTTAAACTCCTCTTTTTTAAGAGAACGACTTAGTCTAAGAACTATAGTTTCGGGTTTAATTGCAGCTTTAATAGCGTTGCAAAGCAGCTCCATATAAGGAAGCCATGCGGCAGAATATATCTTAAGCACAGTAATCTCAGCATAAACATCACAGATCACTCCTGGAAGTCCATCAGCTTCTCCGAAAAGTAACCGATAGCTATTCGTTTCACTAGCCAAAAGTGTTTCTCTTAAGCTGTATGCCTGTTTTACTTTCTCTAAGAACCACTCCTCGTTTATTTGTGCTCCTCCACCAAAATGAACAATCTTTATTCGAATCGGTGACTCACAGTCAAATAACCCAATGGCTAATAACTTATTAGTTCTATGGTCATAGATGATCGCTAAATCACCCGACTTGGGCGCTGTACTTTCTTTAGTAATGCTCTCATTAAAAACCCAAGGATGACCTTTTCTAATCATTCTTTCAGCTGCGGATTTCAGCTTAACTGCTATTCTCTGTGGAGATGTTTTTAATGGTTCACTCATAGACCGCGAAAGTACTACAAACCCCTTTTAAGAGACACATGACCTAAAAAAGAAAATTATTTACCGTTCTTAATGAACCAAACAGATTAGGATGTGTACAGAGGCATATATCTAATAAATCAACCATGAAGCACATTCTTCTCCTTTTCGCTCTCATTTCACTGTTCCACATAAGCTCTTCTGCACAATCTATCTATGGTAATGTGGCTGATTTTCACGAGTCTAATAGCTTGGATTTTGCAAATGTAGAAATCTTTAAAGATGAAGAGTTGGTGGCTTCACTAATTACAGACAAAAACGGAAACTATAACGTAGCTCTTCTAGATACGGGTACTTATATAGTTAATGTGATGTACTCTGGTTACAAAACCCACACCGAAGAAATAGTAGTAAAAGGCGATAAAAATATGGATTACAAACTCCTAGATAATCCTGATGCTAAAAAACGAAATAGAGCTTTTATAAAAGATTTAGAAAATAGGGCTCCTATGTTATTAGATCTAAATGAGTCCAAAATGGTTTTATACGATAGTTCGGATTCTTATGTAGCAGAATCTACAGAATATAATTTACTTTCTAAGTCTATGGCTCCTGAAAAATTCAATAAAATAGATGGAGGTGAAATCTATGATGGAGGAATTGTAGATCTGTCTGAGCCAGAAAATTACAGAGAAATGGCCTATTCTATGGGACTTACAGCAGGTGAAATTAACGATTTTGGGAAATGGGAGTTATGGAATGATCTTTCCAAAGGAGAATTAGCCTATTACCAAAAAACCTGGAAAACTTCTCTTAGAGGTAGGTACTGCGTACAACTAGTAAATGGGGAGAAACTACCGTTGGTAGATGCTCGCGTAGAATTACGAGATAGTTCAGACAAGTTAATATGGACATCTAGGACAGATAATACGGGAAAAGCAGAGCTGTGGGAAACGATCACATATTCATTGGATTCTATTCAGCCTGAGGAGTATCATATAAAGATTGTCTACCATGATATCGAAAAAAAAATAAAGAAGCCTACTCGATTTGAAGACGGGATAAATATGGTGAATTTAAAAGCGGATTGCGAAGCAAGTTATGCCGTAGATATAGCATTCGTAGTAGATGCTACGTCCAGCATGCAGGATGAAATAGATTACCTAAAGCTAGACATTAATGATGTGCTTTATCAATCTAAGCAGATAAATGACAAGCTAAAGATGAGATTCGGAAGTGTTTTCTACAGAGACCATGGAGACGCCTATTTAACCAAAAAACAAGATTTCACCAAAGTGCTTTCAGCGTCCTCTGCGTTTATAGAAGAGCAGTTTGCCACTGGAGGAGGTGATGCTCCAGAAGCTGTGGAAGATGCTTTATCCATAGCTATAGACTCTCTTTCATGGAGTGAGGAATCCAGAGCTCGAATTTTATTTCTTGTACTGGATGCTCCTCCGCATAACAACTCCTCCATTCAGAAAAAACTACGGGGCTTAATGAAGAGAGCCTCGGCCAAAGGAATTAGAATAGTTCCTATAACAGGAAGTGGTTTAGATAAATCTACAGAGTATTTAATGAGAACCATGAGCCTCTCTACGAATGGCAGCTATACTTTTCTAACAGACCATAGTGGTGTAGGTGATGGTCATATAGATCCATCTACAGATGAGTATGAATTAGAACTTTTAAATGAACTCTTGGTTAGACTGATTCAATCTTACCTATACGTTCCTAGTTGTGATGAAGAAGTGCCGGAAATCGACTTTTTACCAGAGACTCCTGATAGCTTAGTGGTGTATGAATTTCCTGTAGATTCTTTAGAGATAGACACTCTAGACGCTGCCATCAACTCAGGTTTTATAGATGAGCTAAAGCCGATAGAAGAAATAAGCTGGAAATACTATCCTAATCCTACGTATGGTCCTATTACCATCGAAGTCTCTAAGGAGGTAGAAATGCTTTATCTAACAGACATGTCTGGAAAGATTCTAAAAGAGATTATTATGAATGGAGGAACACGAATTCAAACGGACCTAACAGGGCTTCCGATGGGTATTTACTTTTTGAGGTACCCTATAGGAAAAAAGTGGCTATCCGGTAAGGTCGTCTTGATGAGGTAAACCAGTTTAATGGTTAAGTGAAACATAAATAAAAAGTCCTGCGATGAATCGACATCTAACCAAATGAACCGATAATAAAATACTTCCCGGAAGAAATGATCGAGTTCTAACTTGTATATATTTAGACAGTAAGGTATATTTTTTTAGAAATCTTTTGATTAGATGTCTCGCAATGAAAATGAATGACCTCCTGAGCAATACTCGGAATAGGCAATAGATAACTATAACTTCCTTTCTCAGGATGAACTATAGCTGCTTTACTAATTTCATTATTTGAATCATCATTAAAAATGAACTCTGCATCTATAGCTTCAGGGCTAGAATAGCGAATTTCTATATCGGTTCCTTTTACATCATAACCATCAATAGTGATATAGTTAGCTGAGGCTTTTCTCTTTTTAAGACTCTTCAATAGTCTCATATATAATATCAATCCTAGTACTATGACAAGGGATATAAGCATTGGTTTTTCGAAATCCTTCATGTTGAAATTATAATGAAATTACACCTTCTATTAGACTAACGTCTTTATGAATTCTAAAGACTTCATCAGCATCTATAACTACTATTTTAATTGTAACACTGGTATATTTACCATTAGAAGATTGCTTGGTTATTAAATCAATTTCTCCTGGAAATACTTTGGTCAATGCTTCAAATTTGTCAGATATAGTAGGAACTATAAATTTGAACATATATAAACTGGGCCAATCATGAACATGGTTTAAGCTTTGTCTGATTTTCTCTTTTCTCTCTGCGTCCATACTGCAAAAGTACTCAGAAACTACTCAATATTGATTGAAAGAAGTCACAGTTGATGAATGAATTATTTAGTTCCTTTTAGAAAAAATACAAAAACCCAATTATTTTAATTCTTGAATAAAAAGACATCGCATTTCAGAAGCCACTCATATTCTCATCAAGAACCTGCGGTCTAACAAGATTCGCTTATTTACGATCCGAAACTATTTCGATAATATCCTGTTCACCTGCCAAGGTCTCCGTAATACTAATTACATGATCACCTACTTTTTCTAAGGAACTAAAAATATCGCTATAAACTATACCCGCCTTCATATTATAACCTTCTTCACCTATCGTTTTCAAGTGCTTTTTTCTGAGCTTGTTTCTGAGTTTATTTATGCCATCCTCTATAAGTTTGGCTTGCTCAATATCTATTTCTTTATTAGAGTTTTCTAGATTTTTTAACATCACATCGAAAGCTCTGTCTACTAAAAGATTCATTTCTTTTAATCCATCACGCTGTTCTTGATTAAACCAATGCTTCTTCTCATTTTTTATTTCTACAGCCTTCCCTATTTGGTAGTAAATATCACCTACACTTTCTAGATCGCTGGATGCGCTGAGCATATGCTGAACTTCTTCTGAGAGCCTCACAGACATCTCGTTTTTAGATAATTTAGAAAGGTAGGTCGAGATTTCTATTTCTATTTTATCCGTGATTTCTTCATACTTCTCCAGTCTCTCATAACATTTGGACTGCCTCTTTTTATCAGTAGTACTTAGTAAATCTTGGCTAATTATGGACATTTTCTTCGCCAACCTCCCAAATTTCATCATTTCTTTTCGAACCTCTAATAAAGAGAGTTCTGCAGTTTGAATAGGTCCTCCAATAAACTCTAACCTGAATTGTTCATCATCGTCTCCTTTAGATTTAACTGTTCTTTCAGCTATAGAAACCAGCTGCGGGATAAACCAAATCATTAATAAAACATTAGCCAGATTAAAACAAGTATGAAAAAGGGCTATTCCAGTACTGGCCATTTGAGTGTTAGCAGAATTGAATTCTGTTCCTTCACTAGTTCCTACCAAGAAGCCTATTCCTTTTAGGGCAAAAGGAAAAACAAGTAGCATCCAAGTAACACCGAAAATATTAAATAAAGAATGTATTCTTGCCGACCTTTTAGCGTGAACATTGGCGATTAGTGATGCTATTTCTGCTGTTATAGTCGTTCCGATGTTTTCACCTAAAACCATAGCGCAAGCTACTTCGAAAGGAATTAGACCTGCACTTACCATGGTCATCGTTAGAGCCATAGCTGCTGATGAAGACTGAATAATAACAGTTACCAGAGCACCTAGTAGAACAAACATGATAGAACCGTACCATAAATCTTTATAGCTTTGGAAGAATTGAACAAGCGCAGAATCTTGACTTAAATCCGGGGCTGCGTTCTTCAAAAAGGATAATCCAATAAATAGAATACAAAACCCAATAATAGCACTTGACCATGCCTTAGCTTTTCCTGACCTAATAAATAACAATGGGCCGGCAAAAGCCAAAATAACCAGGGAATAACTAGCTATGTTTACTTTGAATCCGACAAGTAAAATTAACCACCCGGTAATAGTGGTTCCTATGTTGGCGCCCATCATTACACCAGCCGATTGTCTTAATGATAGGAGCCCCGCATTTACGAAGCTCACGGTCATTACAGTTGTTACAGAAGAGGATTGGACTATCGATGTTATTCCAAAACCACTAGCGACACCTCTCCAACTGCTAGAAGTTATGGCCCTTAGCATTTGTCTAAGTCTCGATCCAGCAGATCTTTGTAGGCCTTCACTCATGAGCTTCATGCCGTAGATAAATAGGACTAGAGAGCCTATAAGAATGAAAAACCTTTTTAAGCCCCAAGCTTCAGCAGTAGAGAATTTGGATTTTGATGACCATAGAATTCCTTTTTCTTGATTTTCTGCCAACTCTCTAGAATCTGAAAAAAGCCCAATTTTAAAGACATATTTTTCATCACTTTTTAGACCTTCCAATTTATAGGAGGTGGTTTTAGCTGAAATGACCTCTGAATACATCCAGTCTGTTTCCTCTATACCTTCTTTATTTCTAGTGGCATTTAACTTTGTGTTGTACTTAATGACTAGATTTTTCTCCTTAGCTAGCTCATATAACTCATAATTTAAATTCCAAGAAATAAGAGCTCCATTTTCATTCTGAGATCCTTTTACATTTTGAAATAATACTAATGTACTATCAGACGATAGTTTCAATAGAATAGTGCTGTTGGGAACAGTGAATGATGAGGCGTAATTACTGCATAGACTTAATAAGACAGAAAGTAATAGGACTTTTGATATGTAGAGCTTTCTGTTTTTCATTTAATTAAATTCGCTAGCGCGCTATCCTCAATATGTCCATTACCTCTTTACGGTTAAATAAATGAGTACTAGACTTACTTATATAAGCTAGTATTCTGAATTTTTTTCATATCAATCTAGACCTCTCCTGCTGCGGCTTCGCTCACATTAATGATATGGTCTCCTATTCTCTCTAGTGAGGAAAAAAGATTACTGTAAATCATTCCAGATTCAGCATCGTATCCTTCTTTTCCGATGGAGCTAATATGTTTTTTTCTTAGTTGGTTTCTGAAAGTGTTTATTTCTCTTTCTGCATCTACAGCTTTTTGTAACTGTACTCCACCACCTTCAGCGTTAAGATTATCCACCATGATTTCGAAAGAGTTATCAAGGACTTTGTACATCTGGCTAATGCTGTCTGTCTGTTTAACGTTGAACTCTAATTTATTGTCATTTCTTCGTTCTATACTCTTACTAATTTGATAGAACACATCACCTATTCTTTCTAAGTCATTAGTCATGCTTAGTAATCCTCTTATTTCATTAGAAAGGTTTTCGCTCATTTCACTAGCAGATACTTTAGATAAGAAATTAGATATCTCAACTTCTAACCTGTCAGTAATCTCCTCATACTTAGCTATTTTGTTGTGTAATTTATTTCTTGTTTTTGTGTCTTGAGCTAACCCTAGGTCAAATGCTATTTTTGACATTTTCTTAGTCAACTTTCCAAACTTGGCTACTTCTTTTTTAGCCTCTAGAACTGATAATTCTGGAGTTTGAATGGCCCCACTGATATACTCTAACCTAAACTGCTCATCTTCGTCACCCTTAGACTTTACGGATTTAATCGCCAAGCTTACTAACTGCGGAACAAACCAAATAAGAAGAAGCACATTTACTAAGTTAAATGCTGTATGGAAAAGTGCTATTCCTGATTCTGCCATCGCTTTGTTACTCGGGTCGAATGGTTCTCCCTGCCACCAACCTAATGCAGCTGTCAGCCCCTTAAGTGCAAAGGGGAATAACAATAGCATCCACGTAACACCTACAAGATTAAAAATGGAATGTATTCGAGCTGATCTTTTAGCATGAACATTTGCTATCATTGAAGCAATTTCTGCAGTTATAGTAGTTCCTATGTTTTCTCCCAGCACCATAGCACACGCTACTTCAAAAGGAATTAGCCCATTATGGACCATAGTCAGAGTAAGTGCCATAGCCGCAGATGACGATTGGATGACTATTGTCACCAGCGCACCAAGAAATACAAACATAATTGGACCATACCATACATCTGAATAGTTATTAAAAAACTGAACTATTTGGGAATCAGCACCAAGGGAAGGAACTGCATCTTTTAAGTAGCCAAGTCCTATAAATAGTATAGAAAATCCAAACAGTGCCATAGCCCATGCTTTGGCTTTATTAGACCTCATAAATAATAACGGTGCGGCAAAAGCTATTATGACTAAAGCATAACTATTAATACTTAGTTTGAACCCTAGTAAAACTACTAACCAAGCGGTAATTGTAGTTCCAATATTAGCACCCATCATAACACCAGCTGACTGTCTTAGGGTCATCAATCCAGCATTAACAAAACTAACCGTCATCACAGTAGTTACAGATGAAGACTGTACTATTGAAGTAATACCAAACCCGCTAAGTACACCTTTCCACCTGTTGGATGTAATAGCTCCCAACATTTGTCTAAGTCTATTTCCGGCTGCTTTTTGAAGGCCTTCACTCATCACCTTCATTCCGTAAATGAAGAATCCTAAAGAACCTATTAGTACGAGTAGTTTAAATATTCCCCACCCTCTAAGCGGTTTAGTTTTTAGTTTTTTAGACCAAACCATTTTAGAATCGTCTTGTTTCACTTCAGAAATTTTTCCTTCCTTGGCTATACCTAGTTTGAAATTATACTTTTCAGCACTTAATTCAGAAATAGTTATTGACGTTTGGCTTATGTCGACAGGTTCGGAATACAGCCATTCAGCAGACAGTCCTTTCTTTTCTCTCTTAGCTCCTATGTCCGTAATATATTTCACTATTAACTGCTTCCCTTGGAGTTGCTCATACGCAGCATAGTCTACGTGCCATGAAATACTTACAGCTTCTTCTTTGGCTTTGACTGTTAAATTTTGGAAGATCTCTGGTGAAATATCTAGATTACGAACCTCAATAGCAGTCTCTACAGTGACTGTATTTCCGTTTTCATCAATTAAAGAATTAGCTTCTTCTTGAGAAAATAAGGACCCGGACAATAATGAAAGCGTTACTAGACTCAGTAACATGCTAAATTTAAAGGATTTATTCATTTCGTAAGATAAATTCTTAATGTTTGGTATTAATAATGGTTGCTTGTTCAATAAAGCGTAAAAGTATTTGTACTCTACTTTCATTGGAATATTCCAATGTTAACTCTATGTTAACAATGTGCTTATAAAAGTACGCTGTCGACACCTTATGTTAAGCCTGCGTTAAACTTTTATTAAGAATACACAGGTTAATCACAAAATAACAATATTTGTGGAAAATTTAATAATTCCATAACTTTTAATTAAAAATCTATTACTATGACCATTCAAAAAAAAGGACTACATGCAAAAGATTAGTACAATTATTGTTTCCGTAGTTCTAGTTTCATTCTCATCATTTGCACAGCAAAAAGTAGACGGACAATTCGGTAAAGGGATTAATATCATTACAGCAGACTCCAGTTTTAGTATGAATTTCTCAGCCCGATTTCAATCACTATATATGGTAGATGGAATAATTAATAACGATAATCAAATCTCTGACGGTACCAGTCAGTTTCTTATTAGAAGATCAAGACTGAAATTTGGCGGACATGCTTATTCGCCTAAGGTGAAGTATAAAATTGAGCTAGGATTGTCTAACAGAGATATAAGTGGTGCAGTCTCAGAGACGAAAGATGCTGATAGAATTATCCTAGACGCTGTTCTTAAGTATAATTTTTATAAAGGGTTTAGTATCTGGGGTGGACAAACGAAACTCCCTGGAAATAGAGAAAGGGTGATTTCATCCGGTAATCTTCAATTTGTAGATAGAAGCTTATTGAACTCTAAATATACTTTAGACCGAGATATGGGTATTCAGCTTCGTCACAAGCATAAAATCGGAAAAATGGTATTAAGAGAGGCTTTCTCTCTATCGCAGGGAGAAGGTAGAAATATTACTGCGCTCAATATTGGAGGATTAGATTACACATCCAGATTAGAAATACTTCCTTTTGGTAAGTTTACGGGAAAAGGTGATTATGTAGGTTCTGATACGAAAAGGGAATCTTCTCCCAAGCTGGCTATTGGGGTCACTTACGACTTTCATGATAGAGCAGCTAGACAGAGGGGTCAACAAGGAAGTTTTATCGAAAATACCAGCGGTGAATACGTTACATCATCACTAGAAACTGTTTTTATAGATCTTATGTTCAAGTACAAAGGGATTTCTGTAATGGGCGAATATGCAGATAAAAATGGCGATAATTCTCAAGCTTTAGATAGTGATGGAATATCTCAAGGGTATTTCTATACTGGAACAGGTTTAAACTTACAGGCGGGTTATTTATTCAAGTCTAACTGGGAGTTAGCTGGAAGGTATACAAACATTCAGCCAGAAGCTACTACAGGTAAAACTGACATTGACCAATATACCTTCGGTACATCTAAGTACATAGTAGGACATAAGTTAAAAGTACAATCTGATCTCTCTTATACTAAAGAAGAAGGAAAAGATGATAAAGTAATGATGAGATTACAGTTCGATATCCATTTTTAATTAACGCCAAAATTCCAATTTGGAGTAACTTTTAACGCTGTGAATTCAGCTAATCTGTACTAAATTTGTAGCATGAATACTATTCACTCAGAAGTACAGGATTATTACGGAACAGAATTACAGGTTTCTGAAGATTTGAAAACGAATGCTTGTTGCACTTTAACTAAGCCACCTAAGCATATTTTAGAAGCACTAAATTTAGTGGCCGATGAAGTTCAGGCTAAGTATTATGGTTGTGGACTCACATTGCCTTCTGCTGTTCATGGACTTAGAATTTTGGATCTTGGCTCAGGTAGTGGAAGAGACTGTTATATCGCAGCTAAATTAGTAGGAGAGACAGGCTCTGTTATAGGAGTGGATATGACAGACGAACAGTTAGCTGTAGCCAATAATCACATCGAATATCACAGAGAAAAATTCGGGTATAAAGAATCCAATGTCGAATTTATAAAAGGAAACATCGAGGAACTAGATGCCCTTGGTTTTGAGAATGAGTCATTCGATATAATCATTTCTAACTGTGTTATTAACCTGGCTACTGATAAGCAGAAAGTTCTGAATGATGCTTTTGCTCTTCTTAAGCCAGGAGGAGAAATGTACTTTTCAGATGTTTACAGTGACAGAAGAGTTCCTAAGACATTGCAAGATAACAGGGTCCTGTGGGGAGAATGTCTTAGTGGTGCTCTTTACTGGAATGACTTTTTAAATACAGCTAAAAATGCTGGGTTCACTGACCCTAGAGCTACAGATAATAAGCCCGTTACAGTAGAAAACGAAGAGCTAGAAATCCTTCTTGGAGATATCAAGTTTTATTCCGTGACTTATCGTCTTATGAAAATTGATGGACTAGAAAGTGACTGTGAAGATTACGGTCAAGCAGTTAATTATAAAGGAGGTATTCCTGAAGAAGAAAATGCGTTTCTATTAGATGACCATCATTATTTCCCTAAGGGAAAAGTAATGTCGGTATGTGGAAACACCTATAAAATGCTTTATGACACGAGGTTTAAAGAATACTTCGATTTTTATGGCACTTGGGATACTCACTATGGTATTTTTGAAGGCTGTGGTGGAAGTATGCCATTTAGCGATTCAGCAGAATCTTCAGCAGAAACTTGTTGCTAAATCCCTCCTATTTTATAGCTCAAAAAAGTAGCTGAAATTCAACGACAAGTCACTGTAATTATTCATTTTGGGGTTTGTCTTAAAGTTTCTTTTGTACTTCACTCCTATTAAAAAACGCTCATATATTGGATGAAAAACGCCTACTGTGGGAGATGTAAATGTAACTCGCTTAGATGCTGCTTCTTCTGAATTGGAAGCTTTTACGTGTGAATCGAATATATATTCCATTCCCGCTTCAATATGGGCTCGTCTCTTTTGGTCAATTCTAAGTTGAGTGTTTCCGACTTTTCTAAAATCCCATCTTTTCAAAGCTCTAAAAGACATTTGTACTCCGCCCTGCTCCTCGATTCGCGGATTATGTGATGGAATCCTAACTGCCATTCCTACCATAAGTCTTTCCGTTCCAGCATCTATTCCTAAATTATAAAAATGAGCTGTCTCCTCCGAACTATTATCATACTCTAAACCTAAAGATGGAAATACATCTAGTTCTGGTTGAAAGCTTTGAGTCCCTCTATTCCACACCATCCATGGCTTCCATCTATAACGTTCGATGGCTAAGCTTTTCCCCTATTTCATCTGTGACTACTTTTTTACCGTTCTTCTTTTGGAGAGTAATGGCAGTCGATTCTTGCGCTTTGCAAAACACAACTAAAAGGATGCTTAATGTGAGGGTGAGAATTGATTTCATTGTTATCTACATCTAGTGAATAGTCTATAAGGCAGTTTAAATAAAACGCTGGAAGCGTTCAAATCATTGTTATAAGTGACTTTGTTGTATTTATCCTCTCTCGCCATGTTTCATTCCTGCACTATTCATAAGGCCATAAAATACTTGACTCGTAACCTCTATCTTTTTTCTAAATGAACTAAGCGTATGGTGTTTACTGAGCGGACGAATGGCAAAAGTGTGAAGACTGAATTTAGTCGAGAATCTTCCTTTGCTCTTTTAGCCGAAAGTGGCCTGCTCCAAGTTCGCTCTATTTTTTTTTCAGTTTGGACTTAAACTTTTCCAGCTTATTGATGTTTTGTTAGCATCTAGGTTTCATGATTTATAATTTATCATTAACAATTAATTTTCTTTGCAACGCGGAAAAAATCCTACTCATGAAAGTATGTATAGCCGAAAAACCAAGTGTAGCTAGAGAAATAGCCAATGTACTGGGTGCTGACAAAAAGCACAGCGGCTACTTCGAGGGTAATGGTTATGCGGTTACATACACATTTGGACACCTTTGTACGCTTATGGAACCGAAGGATTATAAGTCTTACTGGAAAAGTTGGGATTTAAATGACCTGCCTATGCTGCCCGAAAAATTCATGACCAAGGTCGTGGATAATGATGGTGTTCAAAAGCAGTTCGATGTTATAAAATCATTACTTGATAAAGCCGATTTAGTTATTAATTGCGGAGATGCTGGCCAAGAGGGAGAGCTTATACAACGCTGGGTTATTAACCAAGCCGAATACAAAGGCGAAGTTCAGCGGTTATGGATTTCTTCGCTAACTACTGAAGCTATTAGAGAGGGGTTCCAAAACTTAAAGCCTGCCGAGGATTATGAAAATCTATTTTACGCAGGGTTTTCTAGAGCTATAGGTGATTGGATTCTTGGAATTAATGCCACCAGACTTTACACGCTAAAACATGGTGGATACAAGCAGATGCTTTCTGTAGGAAGAGTTCAAACCCCTACGCTAGCCATGGTGGTAAATAGGCATAAGGAGATTGTCAACTTTAAGCCTGTTCCATACTGGGAACTTCAAACGACATACAAAGAGGTTAATTTCAACTGTGAAGAAGGAAGGTTCACTACTGAAGAAGAGGGGAAAACTTTTTCCGATAAGGTAAAGGAAAGTGAGTTTGAAATAGTTTCTGTGACTAAAAAAAAGGGCAAGGAATATGCGCCTAGACTGTTTGATTTAACGGGGCTTCAGGTATACTGTAATAATAAGTTCAGCATGACCGCTGATGATACGTTAAAGACCGCTCAGAAGCTTTATGAAATGAAGGTGATTACGTATCCTAGAGTTGATACTACCTATCTTTCTGAGGATATTCACCCTAAGATAAAAGGAACTTTAGAGAAGCTTTCTGATTATTCTGAAATAACAGCTCCTGTGCTGGCGAGGCCTATTAAAAAGAGTAAAAAAGTTTTTGACAACAACAAAGTTACTGACCACCATGCTATTATCCCTACAGGAGATACAGGTTATTTAAATGCTCAGCAGCAGCAGGTTTATGATATTATAGCGCGGAGGTTTATAGCTGTGTTTTATGAGGACTGTGAGGTAGGGAATACTGCGGTAATAGGAGCTGCAGCTGATGTGAGTTTCAAAACTACTGGTAAGATTATTATTAAAAAAGGCTGGCGAGAGGTTTTCGAATGGGGCGCGCAAAAAGAGAAAAAAGAAGACGGAATTCTCCCAGATTTTAAGAAAGGCGAAACGGGACCTCACGAGCCCTCTTTTACGCAGAAAGAAACGAAAGCTCCTAAGTATTTTTCAGAGGCCACGCTTTTAAGAGCCATGGAAACTGCTGGAAAACAAGTGGATGATGAAGAAATGAGAGAGCTTATGAAGGAAAACGGTATAGGGAGACCGTCTACCAGAGCTAATATCATAGAAACACTCTTTAGAAGACAATATATAATTAGACAGAAAAAGCAGATTCACCCTACTTCTACAGGCATTCAGCTTATAGATACCATTAAAAACAAATTGCTTACCTCTGCCGAACTTACCGGAACTTGGGAGAAACAACTGAGAGAAATAGAACAAGGGAAGTACAACGCTGGTTCTTTTATCAAGCACATGAAGCAGATGGTAGACCAATTGGTTTATGAAGTAAGAATAGAACAAAATATTCCTAAAATTTCTGCTGTAGCTGATGTGGCTACTAAACCGGCTGGTAAAAAAGTCAAACCTTCTGGATTGGGAAATGCTAAGTGTCCTAAATGTTCCAAAGGCTCTGTAATGAAAGGAAAATCAGCCTATGGATGTAATCAATATAAAGACGGTTGTGATTTGAGAGTCCCGTTTTTATTTATGGATAAAAGGATTTCTGATAAACAGATAGAGCGACTGATTCTTAAAGGCAGCACTGTAAAACTAAAAGGCTTTACTTCTGGAAACTCCAAAGTGGATGGAGTGGTAAAGTTTGATGATGCATTTCAGTTAATACTTAAGGGTTCTGCTCCTGTAGTTAAGGAGGATGACAAAACCTGCCCAAGGTGTGGTAAAGGTGAGGTGGTGAAAGGAAAGACTGCTTTTGGCTGCACTGCTCATAAATCCGGGTGTGATTTTAGAATTCCATTTACTGAGATTAAGGAAAAAGCAGCTGGAAGAGCCATGAGCAAAGAACTAGTGTGGGATATAATAGGTGGAGCTAAGTAACACTCAATTTAGATGATTGATGATTAGCTAATCACTCCCTAGTTAGTTTTTCACTCGTTGTCCGCCATTTTTTATATCCAGCCAATCTATATAATAACTCAGCCGAATGCTGAAGCTATTTGAATTAGGAAGGTTAAAGGTATCTTCTAAGTTTCCTGTAAACGTGTCTGGAACTTCATCTTCAAATCCAAATATCCCGACTTTGTAAACCGCACTTAATTCTGACCCAGGACTAAACACCCATTTGAAAACAGCGTCTAACGTTAATGCATTAAAACTATTGTCATTTAAAGTAGAACCATCTTCTCTGAAGGGATTATAGGAAGTAGCATCTAGACCACCCTCAAAGTTAAGCTGGTAAAACTCCTTATAGCTAGCATGACTCCAGTAATGACGAAGGTTAGCCGAGAACCCCATTCTGTTGGTCATAATGTAATCTACAAAGAATACATTCGTGTGTGTGATTCTATCTCTTCTCCCAAAAATAATTTGATCCTCCAATTCTTCTGGAGTTTCATCAACTAATATCCCTCCAGCGTATCCTCTTTGATTGTATGCATTCTGCCTGCTGTATACGTACCTTAACATTAACCTATCACTTACTCTCACCCTAGGTGCTATTCGGTAGTTAGCAGAATAAAACCCCTCTATGCCGGTGGTAGTAGCCCAACCTCTAATGTCACAAGCGAATACCTGTCTGTAGTCAGAACTAACCCAAAGTGTAAAATCTTGTTTAGTAGGCCAGTTGAAATACCTTCCTTCCTCTCGAGGTTCGAAATAGTCTTTATATCCATAAGGGCTTAGAGAGGTTCCTCCACCGAATGCAGTGAATGATTTATTAACAGCAAAGAAGTCAAAATCCAAGAGTAGCTCCGTAAAGTCATTTGGAGAATTTAACCTGTTATAGTCATAAGAAAACTCACATCTAGCCTTGTTTAGCTTCCAAAACGGTTCATACTGATTCCATTTAACATACCCGTTCGCATTGAATGTGTTATTCATTACATTGAACCCTAAATCATTAACCTCGAAATTCTTATCCAAGGTCATAAACCCAGACCCATAATTTAGCTTCCCGCCAGTTTTATCATAGAATAATTCATATCTCACGCCAAGATCTTTGGAAGGTCCTCCATTAGAAAATTGACTTACAGCAGCGTTTCCTGATAATGATGCCGAGTTCTCCTTGTTATTTAAGTCGAACTCTAATGCTGTCACATTCGCGTCATAGGTACTCCCACTTCTGAG
>Ga0209712_10000563_pt1 | contig 32840 bp, 24 predicted proteins | sample ArcOceMetagenome_FD_187443 | JGI IMG/M metagenome (GOLD analysis project Ga0209712, IMG submission 187443) | Marine eukaryotic phytoplankton communities from Arctic Ocean - Arctic Ocean - Greenland ARC118M Metagenome (SPAdes) (version 2) | ecosystem: Environmental > Aquatic > Marine > Oceanic...
GGGGCAAAAATGGAAGGACAAATGGTTAAATGGTGGGATGGCGAAGTGCGTTCCTTCGATCCTCAACCTGACAACTTAAAATTGTTTTTCTCCAATGGAAATACCACGACGCATAACTTGTCTTTTTCAGGTGGAGGCGAAATGGGAACGATGCGAGTTTCGCTCACTCGAACTGATCACAAAGCGATCGTTCCAAATAGTAATTACAATCAAACAACTGTCAACATAGGCTCGACTTTAAATATTTCTTCGAAGGTAAAAGCGGATGTTGCCGTCACTTATTTGAACTACCAAAGATTGAATAGTCCGACCTTGGGTGACGATCACTTGAACTCCTATTCGAAAGGAATGATTTATAGTTTTCCAAGAAGTTATCAAGGTTTGGAACAAGAAATTAACACTTTGCCTGATGGGACGCAAAATAATTATGGAGGGAATTTTCCTTTTCTTTATGCTGGCCCAAATATCTGGTGGAACACCTATAATAATAACACTAATCTAGATCGGAATAAATTAATTGGCTCATTGAGTTTGACTTATCAAATTACTCCTTGGTTGGCAGCGCGAGGAAGATTGGGATTGGATTTTTCTTTTGCGCAATTTGAAACTAGGAATAATCCGATTGATGCATTGGGTATTTTAAATGGTCGATATGAAAATGAATTAGCGAAAGATCGAGTGTTGAATAATGATTTTATCCTTACTGCAACGAAGAAAAATATTTTTGATTCACCAATCGGAGTAACTTTTTCTGTAGGAGGAACGCAATGGTCTCGCAATCAATATGGCATCAGAGCAACTTCTGGCGAGTGGGTAAATCCTGGGTTATTTAACTTTAATAACTATGCTCAAGGGAATACTTCTCAAATCCCTTCGGAGGTTTTTTATGATAAAAAAATCAACTCGGTTTTCTCGTTTTTAAATTTGAGTTATGAAAATTATCTCTTCCTAGAGTTGTCTGGAAGAAATGATTGGTCGTCTTCTTTGCCGATTGAAAATAACTCTTATTTTTATCCATCAGGCTCTTTGAGTTTTATCGCTACCGAAGCTTTTGACCTGAAATTACCATGGTTGAATTTTCTAAAACTTCGAGGTGCGTATGCTCAGACGGCAACCGATACTGATCCCTTTCAAGTGGACTTCACGTATCGAACAGGTTCATTTGGGAATAATCAAACAGCAGCTTTGCCAACCACCGTTCCACCGATTGCACTTAAACCGCAGCGGGCCAACTCTTATGAAGTTGGAACCACGATGGGCTTATTTGACAATAAAATAAATGTAGATTTTACCTACTATTATATTCGATCTTATGATCAGATTTTGGATGCAGTTTTACCAACTTCTTCTGGTGCTCCTTCGGGCATTCGAATCAATACAGGGGAGTTAGAAAATAAAGGAATTGAAGCAATTATCTCCGCTACAATTTTCCAAAGAAAAGGTTTCTTTTTTCAAACCGGTTTTAATATTGGACGTAATCGCAACCGAGTGGTCAGCATGGGAATTGGTGCGAAGGTGAAAGAGATTGCCAATATATGGGGAACGGAAGGGCCGACGATTTCAGTTCGAGAAGGCGATGAATTTGGGACGATTATGGGTTTCGATTATGTGTATCATGAAAACGGGCAACCGATTTTGAATGAGGAAGGAACGCATTATTTAGTGACTTCCAATCGAGTTCCGATTGGAAATGCGTCGCCTGATTTTATCGCAGGGTGGACTATGAAAGCAGGATACAAAGGGTTTACTTTGAGCACTTTGATTGATACAAAATGGGGCGGTGATATTTATTCTGGGTCGTATGTTTCGAGTTTGCAAAATGGACAGAGCCCTTTAACTTTGTTGGAAAGACAAGGTGGTGGATTGCCATATACTGACCCTGCGGGGAATGTGAGAAATGTGGGCGTGGTGCTGCCAGGAGTTTATGCTGATGGAACGGAGAATCAAAAAGTCGTTCATTATTTATTTAAATATATCCCGAATACTGGAGGCTGGGGACCATTTTTGAGTTCGCCTGGGATTTTGGAAAACTCTTATGTGAAGTTGCGAGAGGTGACTTTGTCGTATCATTTTAATGAAAAATTTAATCAGAAAACGAAGGTGTTTCAAGACTTGACTTTGTCGTTGGTGGGGAGAGATTTATTTTATATTTATACTTCTTTGCCTGATGGAATTAATCCGGAAGGATCGAATGGATCGGGGAATGCACAAGGTTTGGAGTGGGCGGCATTTCCGGGGGCGAGGTCGTTTGGGGTGAGTTTGAATGCATCATTTTAGGGGCAATCCCTTGTGGTTGCCCAGCATTTTGGGATTTTAAAATTACATTTCTATGCGCAGGGCAACCACAAGGGATTGCCCCTACATTAATATCAAATTTTTTTATGAAAAATATATTATTCTATATTTCAATTTTTATCTTTTTCCTTTTTCTCAATTCCTGTGAAAAAGGATTCGAAGATTTAAATAAAAATCCAGAATTCCCCACCCAAACGGATATCGGGCCACTCTTTAATTTTGTCATTCAATCGACTCAGCTCGGTGGTGACGAACAACTTTTCATGCATAACGAAGTAATCTATCCGATCACTCAGCAAGGAGCATTGACTGCCGAAACTTTTCAAAATACGCCTCGTGGAACAGAAGATATTTGGACGCGATATTACACCTCCTTAGCGAATGTGAGAGAGTTGGAAAAACGATTTGATGAATACGAAGGCGAGCAAGAGGCAACGAATAATGTGCGAGCGATGGTAAAAATAATGTTGGCTTATCAGACTTTTCGAGTGACTGATTTGTTTGGAGATATTCCATTTTTTGCTGCGGGGAAAGCATTTCAGAGTTTAGAATTTTTAGAACCAAAATATGATAGTCAAGAGTCAATTTATAAATTTTTACTCGACGAATTAAAATGGGCAAATGATAATCTCAATACTTCTTCTGATCCTCAAACTACCTCCGGGGAAGCATATTTGAGCTTTGGGAATTTTGATAATATTTTCAATGCAGCAGGAAGTAATGGAAATGCAAGTGTATTGTTATGGAAAAAGTTTGCCAACTCACTTCGACTACGATATGCTTTGCGGATGGTGGAAAAAGATGCTAGTTTTGCCAATCCAATTTTGCAAGATGTTTTGGAAAATGATTTACCATTAATTGAACCAGGAGAAGATGTTGGTTTATATCCAAGAGATTTAGATTGGGAAAAAACTTCCACGCACTATTCATTTCACGAACATAAAAAATTACGAATGGGATCAACCATTTGGAATATGATGTCAGAGAATGACAATATTGATGGAAGTGGAATTTTTGACCCGAGAGCTCATATTTTCTTTGAATCAAACAATGCAAATGAATGGGTTGCTTTTCCACAAATTCCAGATGCTAACACGACTGTAGCAGGCGGCATTCCCTACCAAGGGCATCGAGATGTGAATTACTCAACGAAGGGGGCAGACAATATTTATTCGCCATTTAATTATTATTTGATTCGAGATAGATTTGATGTTCCGGAGATGATGATGACGGCTGCGGAGGTGAATTTTTTGAAAGCAGAAATATATTTTCGAGGGTTGGGAGTGGCTGTTGACGAAGGAGAAGCAAGAGCGCAATACACAACAGGTGTGGTGAATTCAATTAAATTTTGGCAAGACATTTTTCAAAATACTTCGATTTGGGAAAATAAACCTGCGGTACTTTCTAGCGGTGAAATTTTTAGTGTGACCAACCATCCACAAATTAGTATTTTTAATAGCAACGATCAGTTAAATTTAATTTATGCACAGCGTTGGATGGATGCTTTTCGGCAACCTTGGGAGGCGTACGCTTTGCTTAGGCGAACCCAGGCGACTCCGAGGGAAGGTGCGATTCCGGATTATTATCGCTTTGCATATCCTTCGACGGAGATTCAAAATAATGCGGATAATTGGGCGGAGCAGGTTGGAAGGATGGGAGAGGATTCGCCTGAGGTTAAAGTGTGGTGGATGAATTGGTAATGCAAGGTTTGCAGAAATAAAAATCATTTTTAAAAAATAAAAATTCTATTTCTTCATAAAATCAAAACAACCATGATTAAAATTTACACTACAAGGATTCTATTTTTTCTATCCTTTTTATTTTTTATAACAATAAACTTACAAGCTCAGACGCAGCAGTATTTACACTTTGACCATGGAGACGATATCGTCGAAATTCCAGCAGCTTCACAATATATTGCAGGTTCGAATGAGATCAGTATGACAGGATGGTTTTATTGCGATGCCTTAAGTTATGGGCAAGGTTACCTTTCATTTCGGAATGGAGGAACAGGCGATGGTGAAATGTATTTGATCCAATTGGCTAACGGGAAAATGGAATGCCGTTTAATTATTAACGGAACGAATTACGAAGTGGCGACTGCCGATTTCGTAGCAGTTCCAGAAGTCTGGCAACATATTGCGTGGATTTATGATGGCTCAAAAGTGGAATTATTTGTAGATGGAATTTTGATTGGGAGTACCCCTGCATCAGGAACGATTGCATCGACAGATACGCCATTGTCGATTGGGAAACATATTTCTCCTTGGGGATTAGCAACTTGGGATGGTGGAATTGATGAGGTGACCCTTTGGAGTAAAGCATTGACGCAAGAGAATATTCAACAAATGATGGCGAATGAATTGAATGGAAATGAACCAGGATTAGAATTGTATTATAAATTTAATCAAGGCGTTCCAGGTGCAGATAATACTTCTATTTCAAAATTATTTTCAGAAGTAGAGCCAGGTGTTCGAGATGGTGACTTGGTGAATTTTGAGATGACAGGTGAGGTTTCCAATTTTGTCGGAACAGTTGATAATAGTGTGCAAGTAATTACGTTTCCTGCGATTGCAGACAAGTTAGTTTCTGATGCACCATTTGATTTGACTGCAACTTCAAGTTCAGGTTTGACCGTAGTTTATGAAATCGTTTCAGGGCCAGCTTCGATAAGTGGTAATACCATTACTCTTGATGGAGTGATAGGAGAAGTGATGGTGAAAGCAACTCAACCGGGCGATGGAACCTTTGATGCAGCAGGAGAAATCATTCTTTCTTTCCAAGTTTTAGATCCTGACACATTTGTTCCTTCGACAGAAGTTAGAAGTCCGTTGGCAGGAGATGTGATGGTTCCAAATTTAGGGCCGATCCAATTGGCTGCCATTTCAAATATTGATTTCCCAGATTTATTTAATGTTGCGAATGTTAGTTTTCAAGTTGATGGAGAAAATGTTGTGGCCAAAGATTGGGGTAATGGACATTATACCGCTTGGTGGACGCCGCCTGCTTATGGTGACTATACGATGAATGTTTTTTCCGAAAACAATTACGGTGCAGTAGGAGTGGAGTCGATTACTTTTTCGGTAGTTGATCAATCTGCTAACATGATGGTGAATGCGGGGAGTGAGATTTGGGTATATGTCAATAATACAGAGGAAATTGTAGAAGTTGAATTGCCAAGTTATGCAGGAGCGTTTGATCAGATTATTGGGAATTTTGATATTGCTTGCCCGGCGGGAGGATGTGATCCTTGGGACAGAGTTTCGGGAATTGATATCAAAGGTCATAATGGAGAATGGTATGAAGTCATTCGATATATTACGCCATATGGAATTGCTTGTAATAGTGAAATTGATTTGACCGATTTCATGAGTGCGTTGCAAGGGAAAATTGCTTTCCGTTTTCGATTGGCAACTCCAGGAAACGGGTTTCTATATACGTTGAATTTGGATTACCAAGCAGGAACGCCAACTCATGCTTACAGTTCGATTACCAAACTTTGGTACGAAACTTATGACTTTGGAAATATGGATAACCTTCAGCCAACTGCTGAAATTAATGCCCAATATCCTGATAATGTTTTAGCTGCAAAACTTAAATTAGTTTCCACCGGTCATGGTTGGGGAGATAATAACACAGCTAATGCTGCGGAATTTCATGAAGATACTCACCACATTTGGGTAGATGGAAATCAAACATTTGAGCAGCACAATTGGTCAGATTGTGATCCAAATCCAGATGGTTGTAATAACCAAAATGGAACTTGGTTCTTCGACCGAGCAGGTTGGTGTCCAGGTTCGATAGCGCCTTGGTTTGATTATGATATGAGTGCATTTATCAATCAAGATGAGGTGACTTTGAAATATGTTTTTGATGAAGATTATACAGATTTTTGTAATGCTTCCAATCCTGATTGCCAGAGTGGAGTGACTTGTGATAATTGCGATGATGGATTTAATCCGCATTTGATTGTGTCTTCTTATTTGATCACTTTGGGTGATGCACCTTTGGGTGAAGTGATAACTGACAATGAAAACATTGAACCTAAATTGGCATTTCACGTTTTCCCAAATCCATCTAAAGGCAACTTTAATATTGAATTAGCGGAGCAAGTGGAAACAATGAAAGTTCGAGTTTTTAATAATTTAGGGCAAGAAGTTTTTTCTATGGAAAGAGAAAATCCGACCTTGTTGACTTCATTTGAATTGCAAAATACAGCAAGTGGAATTTATATTATTGAAGTGCATACAGATAAAGGAATTGGAATGGAGAAAGTGATTGTGGAGTAATTTTTTTATTTTCTTATAAAACAAAATGAGCTGCTTACATTAAATTGTATGTAGCTCATTTTGTTTTAAACTAATTTGACTAAATTTAATGGATTAATAAACCTAAATGCATCCTTCTATTTTACTTTTGTCTTTAAAAAAGAATACCTAATTTTTATAAAAAAAACCATTATGATTAAACAACTAATTCTTACACTCATTTTCTTATTATCCTTTCTTGAAATTTCCTTTGGACAGTCGGAAGCCTTATGGTTGCGTTATCCTGCTATTTCGCCTGATGGAAATTCTATTGTTTTTAGCTATAAAGGCGACCTTTGGAAAGTGGAAACTTCAGGTGGATTAGCAATGCCTTTGACTCTAAATGAAGGACATGATTTTCAACCAGTATTTTCCAATGATGGCAAGCAGATTGCTTTTGCTTCTCATCGATATGGAAATTTTGATGTTTATCTAATGCCGAGTTCAGGAGGAAAAGCGACTCGGTTAACTTATCATTCTTCCCATGATTATCCAAGTGGATTTTCACCTGATAATCAATCTGTTTTATTTACTTCCAGTCGATTAGATGCCGCTGCGAACCAACAATTCCCTTCTGGTGTTTTGCCTGAATTATATAAAATTTCTACTAAAGGTGGAATGCCTCAGCAAGTGATTACGACCCCTGCTCAAAATGCGAGTTATAATAAAGACGGTTCAATCATGGTCTTTCATGATCGCAAAGGATATGAAGATGAATTTAGAAAACACCACACGTCTTCTGTCACTCGGGACATTTGGAAATATGAAACTAAAACGGGAAAATACACCAAACTGACCACCTTCAACGGGGAAGATCGAAATCCTGTTTTTGCCCCTGACCAACAAAATATTTATTACCTGAGTGAGGAGCAAGGAAGTTTTAATATTTTCAAAATGAATATTAATTCTCCTGGAGCTTCTACCAAAATTTCTTCTTTTGATAAGCATCCAGTTCGGAATTTGAGTATGAGCAAGGATGGTGTTTTGTGCTTCAGTTATGATGGTGAACTTTACACCATGAAAGAGGGAGGTAAATCAAAAAAAGTAAAAGTTCAAGTAAATTCTGACAGCCGTTTTAATTCAGAAAAAATTGTTTCCGTCAATAACGATATTACGGAGATGGCACTTTCTCCTAATGAAAAAGAGATTGCTTTTTTACATCGCGGGGAAGTTTTTGTGGCTTCGGTAAAAGAAGGAACGACCAAACGAATTACCAATACGCCAGAGCAAGAGCGTAACATTAGTTTTAGTCCGGACGGGAAATCTATTTTGTACGCTGGAGAAAGAAATGGGAGTTGGAATATTTATCAAAGTTCCTTAATTCGGGAAGGCGAAAAATATTTTTTCAATTCTACGATCATCAAGGAGGAAACTTTATTGGACAATCCTGTCGAAGAATTTGAACCTGCCTATTCTCCCGATGGAAAAGAAATTGCTTACCTCGAAGAACGGACCGCCATCAAAGTTTTAAACCTTGCGACTAAAAAAACACGCACGGTGATGACTGCCGAAAAAAATTATTCTTACTCCGACGGTGATCAACATTTTTCATGGTCTCCTGATAGCAAGTGGTTATTGGTTGAATTTTTACAAGATCGACAATGGATTACTCAATGCGGTTTGGTTGATGTATCTGGAGGAAAAGAGGTGGTTAATTTGACCCAAAGTGGATACGGTAGTTTTGGCCCAGAGTGGGCAATGGATGGTAAAATGATGATCTATGCAAGTGATCGAGATGGAATGAAAAACCATGGAAGTTGGGGTGGAGAAATGGATGTGTATGCGATGTTTTTGACTAAGGGAGCATTTGATCAATACAAGTTGGACGAAGAAGAATATGAATTGGCAAAAGAAAACGAAGAAGAAGATGATGACGAAGAAAAAAAGAAAGAGGAAAAAACAAAGGATAAGAAAAAACCGATTGATCCAATCAAAATAGAATTGGATGATATAGAAGAACGAAAAGTAAGATTAACGGTAAACTCAACTCATCTTTCTGACATGGTATTGGCCAATGATGGCAGCAAGTTATTTTATATGTCTCGCTATGAAAAAGGAGCAGACTTGTGGCAAACAGATCTTAGAACTAAAGAAACCAAGAAGCTTTTAAAAATGGGAGCCAAAAGTGTCGGAGAAGTAATCATGGATAAAAAAGGTAAAAATCTTTTGATCCTTGCGGATGGTGCTATTTCGAAAGTTGAAATAGAAGGTGGAAAGCAAAAAGGAATTGGAGTTAGCGGAGAGATGATTTTGAATGAGACGATTGAAAGAGAATATTTATTTGAACATGCATGGAGGCAGGTTGAAAAGAAATTTTACAAAATAGATTTGCACGACGTCTCTTGGGATTTTTACAAAAAAGAGTACGCTAAGTTTTTGCCACATATCAATAACAATCATGACTTCGCGGAGCTGCTTTCCGAAATGTTGGGAGAGTTAAATGCTTCCCATACCGGAGCTCGTTTCCGACCTAAAACGGAGAACGGAGATCAGACTGCTTCCTTCGGTTTATTTTTCGATCAAAACTATTCTGGCAAAGGATTAAAGGTTGTGGAAGTCATCGATAGAGGACCACTTGACAATAGTGAATCGAAAATAAAACCAGGAGTTATTGTAGAAAAAATTGATGGCATTACGCTTTCCTCTGCGGAAAATGTTTACCAACTACTCAATCGAAAAGTAGATAAAAATACCTTACTTTCTCTTTTCAATCCAACAACTGGTGAACGATGGGAAGAGACCACCAAACCAATTTCCTTAGGAGCGGAGAACCAACTTCGCTATCGTCGATGGGTAGAGAATTCTCGAAAAATGGTGGACAGTCTTTCCAATGGAGAAATCGGTTATGTCCACGTGAGAGGAATGAATGATGCGAGTTATCGAACTGTTTATGAAGAGACGCTGGGAAAAAATGGTAGTAAAAAAGCACTCGTCGTAGATACTCGATTTAATGGTGGAGGATGGTTGCATGACGATTTAGCGACCTTTTTGGATGGGAAAAAATATATGAGTTTTGTACCGCGTGATCAAGAGTTAGGAACGGAGCCTCAGTTCAAATGGACCAAGCCTTCGATCGTAGTGATGAGTGAAAGTAATTACTCCGACGCTCATATGTTTCCATATACGTACAGAGCTTTGGAGATTGGGAAATTAGTTGGAATGCCTGTTCCTGGAACTGGAACTGCGGTTTGGTGGGAAAAATTACAAAATGGAATGGTCTTCGGAATTCCTCAAGTTGGGATGGTTGGCAATGATGGAAAGTATCTTGAAAATCAACAACTGGAACCAGATATTAAAGTAGCTAACGATCCTGCGGCGGTAAGTAAAGGACAAGATCAACAGTTGGAAGCAGCGGTGAAGGAATTAGAGAAAGAGGTTAAGAAAGTGATTCGACCTTAGATTTTAGGATAAGTTATTTCTAAGTAGAAAGGAGAGTTCTTCAAATAAGAACTCTCCTTTCTTTTGATTCTTTACTTCTTTACTTCTTTACTTCTTTTTCCTTTCGTAATAAGTAACAATACTTGCTTTCGCTAAAGTATTATTCCAAAGATTATAACCAACGATGGCAGGATTGGTATTTTTATCTGTACCCAATTTATCCGTACCAAGTGCATAGACTGTAATCACGTATTGATGTAAACCATGACCTTCTGGAGGACAAGGGCCACCGTAGCCATTTGCGCCATAATTTGTAATACTCTGAATCGCTTCCTTCGGTGCTAAATTCAATTTGATATCACCTGCATTCGAAACTAGTTCGTTAACGTTGGCCGGAATATCAAATACTACCCAATGCCACCATCCACTTCCAGTTGGCGCGTCTGGATCATACATCGTAATTGCAAAACTTTTGGTTCCTTCTGGTGCGTTTTTCCAAGATAGTTGAGGAGATTGATTTTTTCCAGTACATCCAAAACCATTGAACTCTTCCATTTGAGTAGCTTGACCACCTAGGTCTTTACTGGAAAGGGTAAAAGTATTTTGGCTAAATAAACTACCACTTAATAGAAGGAATACGATTAAAATAAGATTTGACTTTTGCATGATTTAATTTTTTTATGATAAAATATAATACCACAAAAGTCTATTCTTTTCGATTAAGAACTTAATTGTCGAGGTTCAAAAAGTATTGCTAAAAGTTCATTAGACTTGTTACCCTTTAAAAAATGTGCTTATGAAACTTAGATTTTTTCATAAGTATGTTTTTAAAAGGGTAGCAAGTCTATCTATCTAATTGGAATTGTTTGGGCGTGTATCCATATTTCTTTTTGAATGCTTGGATAAAATTGGACAAACTTTCATAGCCGGCTGACTCATATATTTCGCTGGGACGTTTTTTTTGAGTGCGTAATAAAAACTCAGCATGCTCTAATCTTTTTTCTTGAAACCATTTGCTAGGCGGCATTTGGTATTGTTTGGAAAACTCTCGCTTGAAAGTAGACAAACTCATATTGCATAAAAAAGAAAGTTCTTGCAGCGTCAATTTATGGAGTTTATTATTATCGACCACATTGATTAATCGCATGATTTTATCATCATGATTTTTGAGCAAACCATTCAAAAAAGCTTTCCCTTTTTTGTCAGTTAGGTAAGTCATTATTTCTTCAAATTTTGACCTCAATAATTTTCCTTGTAACTGTTTTTCCAGTTGGCTTATTTTTTCAAGACTTTCGACAAAGTGTTGGATGTAACTATCATAGGAGAAAGCATAATAAGATGGAGCATTTTTTGGAGGAGTGGCATTCAGTTTATTTTTTTCCAAAAAATCTAAAAGTACTTTGTCTGAGAAAAAAAGTAAGATACTTTTATATTGTTTATTGACGGGAGAAATGGTTTCAGTCATCAAGCAGTTTCCCGATTTCATGACTAAAAATCTATCGTTTTTTATAGTCGTTGATTTATTATGACTGATGAATTCCTTTGTTCCTTCGTTTAAGAAACTAATGGTATTTTTAGTCAAATTGATTTTGCTTCGAGAGCAGTTGTTGTCTACCCGATATTCAAAAACTTGAATCGGAGAGTCTTTTTTAAGTGGTAGGTTATCGGGTAGAGAAATAATATTCATGTTTATTTTTTTCGGCTAAAGCATTTTTCCCAAAATCTCCTTCATCATTTTCGCTGCCAAAAACGCAGTCATTTTTTGAAAATCTCGATTAGGATTATATTCCACAATGTCTGCTCCAACTACTTCACAATCAATACTTTGAATCAAATCAATTACCTGTCGTGAACTCATGCCGCCTGGTTCATGATGAGAAACACCTGGCGCAAAAGCAGGGTCAAAAGCATCCATGTCCAAAGAAATATACAATGGATTTTCGAATTTTGGAATTTTATGGAGATCCAAGTTTTTCATTTCGTGGACTTCTACTTGGAATTTTTTGGCTTGCTCCGCTTGATGGGTATTCAACGTTCGAATGCCGACTTGCACTAATTTTACGGCAAATCCATTTTCCATAATTCTGGCAAAAGGACAAGCGTGAGAATATTTATCCCCTTCAAAGTTATCATACAAATCTGCATGTGCATCAATGTGCAAAATATCTAATTTCGGATATTTTTCATGATGTGCTTTGATGATGGGAAAAGTTACTGAGTGATCGCCACCTAGGGTGAAAATTTTTCCACCAGCATTTAAGTGTCTCGTTGTGATGGCTTCGATGTCAAAATAATTTTTGATTTTAAAATCACCTTTATCTTCAATTTGGGAAGTTTCGATGGTGATTCCATCTTCTGAAAAGAGATTCATCGAGCCAGAATTTAAGGCTTCTCGGATAAGGGGAGGTGCGAGACTTGGACCTTGTTGGAAAGAAGATTTCTCATCGTATTGAATTCCTTGAATAGTTATTTTTTGCATTTATTTTTTAAAATTTTATTCCGTTTTTATTTTCGATTTTTTTAAATCATCAGAATCATATCGAATCAAAATTGAATCGCCTTTTTCTAAATGACTAAACTTTGCTCTTTGATTTAAATGAAGGCTACTTCTATGAAGTGTTTCCGTTTTTTTGAAAACATCTTCTCCAACTTGAAATTGATATTCAATTGTATATTTTTTAGTAACTACTTTTCCTCCGATTTGTGATTCTTGAATTCCCTTTATTTTTTCTACAGAATTAACTACTCCTGTAATTTCTGAATCTAAACTTCCTAAAGTAAACTGTTGGAGTATCCAAGGAATTTTAATGAAGACAAACATTAAAATTAGGATTGGAACGGAAATCTTGAAAACCCCTTTCACATCTTCTTTATGCAAGAAAAACCAAAGTTTGATTCTTTTCATTTCCATTATTCAACAATAGCTAATGATTTAAAAAAAGAATATTCAAAATAGAACGCGGATGCTACGGATCTAGCGAACTTTCAAAGATTTTGAACATTATATTCTAATCGTCAAATCTGTGTTAATCCGCTAGATCCGCGGCATCCGCGTTCCATCCTATAACATGAATTAATTATTTAGAAATCACCAACTTCTCCACCATTTCTTTCTCACCAATTGTAATTTTTCCAAAATAAAAACCATTCGCCAAAAAGCTCAAATTCACTTCCTCCGCACCTGATGCTAACACTTGCCCAAACACTCTTCTCCCAGATAAATCAGTCACTTCAATCGTCATTTTTTCATTCGTCACCTCATCCATTTTTATATTAAAAATACCATTGGATGATGGATTTGGAAAAATTGTAAATGTATTGTTATTATTTAAATTTTCATTCGAAGAAAGTGTTTCGTCAAATCTTAAAATATGCAAACCGTACTTTCGGTCACTTGCAATAATATTTCCCGAAGGCAAATATGGGTAAACTCCCCAACAACCAAAATAACCTGCATAGTTCACATTGTTGGGATAAGTATCGTAGTAACCTGCCAAGGTCGGATTGGTTTTGTCAGTCAAATCTATCACTTGCACACCATCTTCATAGTAAGAAATGTAGGCATAATTCCCTTTGATAAATGGATTGTGAGGCGTATTAAAACTACTATCAAAGGTCAATAATGGAAACTGGAAATAATCCCCCGCTAATTCAATTGATCCTGCATTAAGCATAGATAAATCTGCAATTCCCAATGGCAATCCGCGTGGAACTTCCTCTGCAAAAATCGCATAAGTTCCATCTTCTGAAAGCCAACTACTGTGATTGTATCCATTCGTTGTTAGGTTCGCTTTTAAAACTGGTTCTGCCGGATCAGCATAATCCCACACATAAAATCCATTCCAGCCATGAGAGCAATAAGCCAAATTATCTTTGACATAAACGTCATGAACATAACCTCCTCCTGCCAAAGAACCATTCCCAATCATTTGTGGTTGGGTTGGATCGGTCGTCAAATCCAAAACAATCAATCCGTTGCTGAGGGTGTTCGTCCCAGCGACAAACATTTTTCCATTTTCATCAATAAATATATTGTGTGCTTTTTCGAAAAAATCTAAATTTCGAGTCACCAACGAAACTGAATTGGGCAAATCACTTAAATCAAAAATCATCAACCCTTCTCCATTTCCTTCGCTCACCGCGTAAGCATAATTTCCGTAAACTTTAATGTCTCGCCAGATTGTTGTGTCGGTTCCCAAAATTTGATCAATCAAAATTGGATTTTGTGGTTCCGTCACATCAATGAAATGAACATAAGCTGCACTTCCTACAATCGCATATTCTCGATTATTGGCAGCATAACCCCAAATATCATTGAAGACTTTTTGATCTGATCCATCAGCAGAAGGAATAGTATTGTCATCATATTGACCTAATAATTCCATGTTAAAAGCTACTTGAGCACTGATTTGGAAAACAGAAAATGTCAGAGCAAGTAAGAATAAATATTTTTTCATATTAAGATTTTTCTTTAAAAATAAATGTAAAGATAAGCAGTAATTTTTTTATTCAATACCTTTGTTTTTTAGCTGACATTAAAAAGCGAATAGTGACCGTTTTTTTTCGTTTTTTTGACAAAAATCAAAGAAGTTATAGATAATAGGGTAAGGAATCCGCACTTGGTACATATATTGATTTAATTTAAAGTGACTTTTGGAATCAAAATCAATGAATTAATCAAAATTAAAATGTCAATCAAAATCAAAAACCGTTACTCCTCAAATGGATTCTATAAAGCGGTTTTTGATTTTGATTTTAATTGACATTTTGATTAATAAATTGATTTTGATTTTTCTAATTTTAACAAATACTCCAAACTGCCTTTTGCCGTTTAAAAAAGATAAATCTTCGTAGAAAAACCTATCTAAGATTCAAATAAAATAAGAAATGCAACAGCTTGACAACTTTAAAAAAAGTGTAATTGTTTTTTTCCTTTTGACCTTGAGTACTCAATGGTCATTTTCCCAAAAATACAGTAATGAATTTTTATCCATTGGATTGAGTGCCAGAGCTCAAGCGATGGGAAATTCTTTTGTGGCATCGGTCGATGATGTGACGGCAGGATTTTGGAATCCAGCAGCTTTGGCTTCGATAGATATGACCAATGGAATTCAGATCGGAGCACAACATGCAGAGTGGTTTGGTGGAATTGGAAAATATGATTACATCGGATTCGCGATGCCTTTTGATAATAACAAACGAGCTTTGGGCTTGTCGATGATTAGATTTGGAATTGATGATATTCCTAATACTTTGAGCCTTTACGAAGATGATGGTTCGGTGAATTATGATAATATCAAACCATTCTCCGCAGCAGATTATGCCTTTTTATTTTCCTATGCTCAAAAAGTGCATACTGATAGAGGAGAATTATTTTTGGGAGGAAATGTAAAAGTGGTGCATCGTTCGATTGGGCCATTTGCCACATCTTGGGGTTTTGGTTTAGATGCTTCGGTAAATTATCATGTTGGGAAATGGAAATTTGGAGCGATGTTAAAAGATATTTCTAATACTTTCAATGCTTGGACTTTTAATTTCACCGAAGATGAAAAGGTAGTTTTAGATCTGACGGACAACACTATTCCGATCAAATCTTTAGAGGTAACTCGACCACAAATTATACTAGCTGCAGCTCGTAAATTTGATTTTGGAAAAGTAGGTTTGACTGCCGAAGTGGACATGACTATGTTTATGGATGGCAAAAGAAATACCTTGATTAGTTCTTATCCTTTTAGTTTTGATCCAACGATCGGCTTTGAGGCAGATTATAAAAAATTCGTATTTTTGAGGGCAGGAATCAATAATGTTCAAGAAGATTCAGATTTAGGAGGAGAGCGATTTTGGACGATGCAACCAAATATGGGCGTCGGATTGAAATTGTATAAACTTCGGTTGGATTATGCGTTTACGGATATTGGAGATAACGCGAATGGAACTTATTCACATGTAATTTCGATGGTACTTGACCTTGATTTTAAATATTTTAAAAAGGTAAGTCAACAGTCGAACTAAATAAAATATACCTTTGGTTGTAATCAAAATTGCAATTAAAATAAAAATTATCTAAGGTGAATTCACCATTTATTTTTTGATTTTGATGGTCGTTGACATTTTGATTTCCAAAGAGGTATAAAAGTCAAATTAAATAAATGAATCCTTTTTATCGAACTCTATTATTAATATTTTTTAGCACCTTAGTTTTTCAAGGAATTGCTCAAACTCCAAAATACAGCAATGAATTTTTGACCATTGGAGTGAGTGCTCGAGCACATGGAATGGGAAATGCGGTGGTCGCCAGCGTAAGTGATTTACATGCTGGATTTTGGAATCCAGCAGGTTTGACGGAATTGGATAAACCATTTCAAGTATCGGCGATGCATGCCGAATGGTTCGCTGGAATTGCAAAATATGACTACCTCGGCATTGCTAAAAAAATTAACGATGATCCAAAAAAAGAATCCACTTTTGGCTTTTCCCTCATTCGATTGGGAATTGATAATATTCCAAATACATTTTATTTAGTGAGTCCTGATGGCTCGATTAATTATGATAATGTGTCTGAATTTTCAGCGGCGGATTATGCGCTGATTTTTTCTTATGCACAAAAAACGCCAATTAAAAATTTGTCGCTTGGAGGTAATGCAAAAATTATTCGAAGGGTGATTGGAACTTTTGGAAATTCATGGGGATTTGGAATTGATTTGGGGTCGCAATATAAATTGGGAGACTGGCGATTTGGATTAATGGCTCGGGATATTTCATTTACATTTAATGGTTGGAAATTCAATTTGAACGATGATGAACAAGATGTTTTTCTTCAAACTGGAAATGAAATACCAACGAGTACGTTAGAAATTACCACGCCTCGAGTTATTTTAGGGGCAGCTTGGGTGAAGCAATTTAGCCGTAAAATTTCCCTAGTCACAGAAGTGAATTTTGATTTTACGACTGATGGAAAACGGAATGTTTTGCTTTCAGCTGGACCGCTGCAAGTTGATCCACATTTGGGATTTGAAGCTCGTTATTCAGATTTTTTATTTCTCCGAGGAGGTATCAGCAATATTCAAAAAGCACGGGATGATGTGAATCCTGAAAATTTTATTTATACATTACAGCCGAATTTGGGGATTGGTTTTCACTTGGGAAAATTCACCATTGATTATGCGTTTACGGATATTGGAAATGTTTCACAAGTTTTATATTCACATATTTTTTCTGTGAAAATTGATTTTGAAAAACGAGAACCAATTGGGGATTTGAATTAGTAACTCCGTAGCTCCTGCTACGGAAAATGCTCATTTTTTTTCGTAGCAGGAGCTACGAAATTACTTTACAAACAACCAATAATTTAAGATGAAAAAACACTTCGAATACCAGCAAGTTACCCGCAATAATGTTTTAAAATTAATTGAAAATTTAGACTTAGCGCAGCTTAATAAAATTCCAACAGGATTCAATAATAACCTTGCGTGGAACTTGGGACATATCGTTGCGACGCAGCAATTGCTTTGTTATGGATTGTCCAAGTTACCAATGGAAATGGATAATGAGTTTATCGGAAAATATCGAAAAGATTCCAAACCAGAAGGCGACATCACGCAAGCAGATTTGGATTTTATGAAAAATCAAATGATCGTTTTGGCGGACAAAATGGAAGATGATTATGTCAACGGTATATTTAAAGAGTACAAAGAATATACGACTAGTTATAATGCGACTTTGAGCTCGGTGGAAGATGGAATCATTTTTAATAATATGCATGAGGCAATGCATTTTGGTTTTATGATTGCTTTGAAAAAAATGGTTTGATTTAAATTAAAAACTGTTTTGACTGTTTTTAATTCGCTAACTGTTAAACTGTTTTGACGATAATTGTTGAGCTTCTTTCTTTAATAAAATAGGCAGGACAGTTTAACAGTTCGCAAAGCGAAAACAGTATAATAGTCAAAACAGTTTGCTAGTTAAAATGAAAATTCTCCAATCTCATATCGTCCCACCAAGCACTCCTGCGGAAAGAATCAGCGAATATGCTCGAAAGATTTTTTCCAATATCCCTTCCCGAAAAGGTATCAAAAAAGCTATCCTGCGGAATGAAATTTTACTTGATGGGGAACCTGTTGAAACTGGTCGATGGGTACAACCTGGAAATCAAATTGATTGGGTTGATTTGGAATTAAAAACGCCTAAAATTTTACTGCTAAAATTAGAAGTGGTTTTTGAAGATGAATACTTGGCAGTCATCAATAAACCTGCTGGGATCATCGTAAGTGGCAATCAATTTCGAACAGTAGAAAATGCGCTTTTGCATAATATTTCTAAGTCAGTTGAACAAGATGGTTTGCGAAAACCGAGAGCAGTTCATCGTTTGGATAGTCCAACTTCAGGTTTACTTTTGGTGGCAAAAACGGCTCTGGCTCATTTAAAATTGAGTCAACAATTTGAAGCAAAAACGATTTTAAAAAAGTATCAAGCGATTGTAATTGGAGCCATTGATGAAGCAGGTATTTTGGAAAAACCAATTGATGGCAAAACAGCTTTGACTTATTTTAAAAAAATAAAAACAGTTCCTTCCTTAAAAAATAAATGGCTTAGTCTAGTTGATTTATTTCCTCAAACGGGTAGAACACATCAATTGCGAATTCACCTTTCTGATTTTGGATTTCCAATTTTAGGAGATGCGATGTATGGAAAAGAAGGGTTGATTTTAAAACACAAAGGACTTTTTTTATGTGCAGTTGAGTTAGTTTTTTCTCATCCAAAAACGGGCGAAAGGGTAGTGGTGAGAATCAACGCCCCCCAAAAGTATGAAACACTTTTGAGGCGTGAGGAAAGACGCTGGCAAAAATATCAGACGTGAATTTTATTATAAAAACTGATCTTGGATGGTAATTCGTTTCGTTATAACTCCTTGATTTAGAATTAATTGTATGATGTAAATTCTGTTGGTGAAATTTGTCACATTCACTTCAATTAACTCATCTCCATCATTAAGATATTTCCTAACAATACTTTTCCATCGATGGAATAAAGTTGAATTTTATTGCCAACCTCAATTGGTATATCCATTTTTACAAATAAAATAATGCTAGTTGGATTTGGAAAAGATTAACTTCTTCTACCAATTCTGGACTCTGAAATCTAGTCGTTACTTCTACTCCAAAAACGGCCATACCTGAATTTAAAGTCATTGTTCCCTCCAATAGCTCCGATACTGAAACAGTATCTAAGATGAGGGACTAGTGGAGAATTATTAGGAGAAAAATAGATTGTTATAAAAACACAAAATTAAAAATGAATTTAATTTTGTTTCAATCATGAATAATTCCTTAATTTTGACTTTTTTTTTAGAAAAATAGAACTTATATGGTATTCATAAGAACTCTGATCAATTTCTTGCAAGATCCTGAATATAGAGATTTGTTATTAACAACCTTTTTTATTCTTCTTTTCGGAACTATGGTTTACCACCACTTGGAGGGCTGGGGGTATCTTGATTCTCTCTATTTTTCACTAATAACTTTAACTACAATAGGTTATGGAGACTTTTCACCACAAACTGCAGGTGGCAAAATGTTTACCATTTTTTATATTTTACTTGGGATTGGAATCATTTTATCTTTTGTTAATACACTTTATCATCATTTTGAAAAAGAACAACAACGGAAAAAGAATGAAAAATAAGCGGATAGAATTCTCAAGATGAAAACTTTAGACCTTCCTGATTCTCAAAATCAGGAAGGTCTTTTTTATTGAAAAGATATTTAATTGTTAAGAGCTCCACTATCCAGCCAGCATTGAACTTGCCCTAATTGTTCACTTGACAAAGGGCCACTCGTCGGCATAGATTGGTCTGTTAAAACTTCTTTTTTAAAGGTTCCATTATTGACATAAACTGAAAGTTTAGAAAAAATCGTTAGGTCGCCATTGCTCGAACCTGCATCGTGACAACCGCTGGTGTTACAACTAGAAGTTAAAAGTGGAGCTATAATACTTGCGTAAGTAACCGTATTACAATCTACATTTCCGACGGCAATAGGATCTTTTTTACAGGATGTTAAAAGTAAAATGGAGAAGAAAAAAATGGTTGAAACTAATTTTAATTTACTCATGTGATTTGAAATTTTTTAAGTTAAAAAAATCGAAAAGTAAATTTTGCTTCAAATAATTTATATAGATTTAATTAGGAAAGATTTATAACTAGACAATTCAACTTGTTATTTCCCCTATGTTCTATTTTTTTTCAAAAAAAAACCGAAACGTCAGATCACGTTTCGGTTTTTTATTTCTCTAAAAAAGAATTGACTAATTATCAAGAGCACCTGCATCTATCCAACATTGAAATTGATCCAACTGAGTCTGAGTTAAAGGATCACCTGCCTTAGGCATAGTCATTTCGGTAATGACTTCAGTTTCTAAAGTTCCGTCTTTTGCTCTCATCTCAATACCAGCGTAACTAGTATAATCTCCATTGACCGAAGCAACATCATGACAACCTGAAGTGGTACAACTATTTTGAAGGATAGGAGCAATCGTCGTGGAGAATTTTACGGTATCGCAATCTATGGCATTACCACCTCCATTGTCATCATCTTTTTTACAAGAAGCAATGGCGACAAGTCCAGCAATAAATAGGAAAAAGAGAAATTTACTTTTATTCATGGTGCTTATATTTAATTATTTAGAATAATGCGTCTAAAGTAATAATTTTTCATGAATAAATAGATTTCGGTTCAATTCTTGAATTCTATATATTTAATATTGACCAGTTACTTACAACAACCTACCATCATAATTAAAATAAAATCTTCCCTCTCAACCGTTCATTTTCTCAAGTACCATTTTTTTAACAAATAATAAACTTTGGAAAAGACCGTTGAGAAAGCAGTCAATTTAAATCAAAAACTCAATCAAAATAAAAATGGTGAAGTCAATCAAAATTTAATGTAAATAATATTTGGATTCCATTTTGTCGTCATTTTGATTTTGATTTAAGTTGATATTTTAATGTTGATTAAGATTCTAGTTCCTTACTTTTGCGTTCTTAAATTTTTTATTTAAAATCGATTATGAAGCAATTTTATATTTTTATTTTAGCGATATTCTTCTTGGTTGATTTGTCTGCTCAAGACAAACACTTTTCCCAATTTTATTCTTCTCCTTTGACGCTCAATCCAGCATTGACGGGGGCTTATAATGGACGATATCGTTTTTCTACAATTTATCGAGATCAATGGAGACGGGTAATTGATTCCCCTTTTCGGACTTTTGCCACGGAATTAGATGTTCGGTTTAAAGTAAAAAGTAACTCTCAATATAAGGATGCAGCCGCAGTTGGTTTGGTGTTTTTTCGAGATAAAGTAAGTGGGATTGATTTTGGAACGCAGCAAATTGCGATTTCTGGGGCTTACCACAAAGGGTTGGATTACGATAATAAGCAATTTTTGAGCATTGGATTTCAAGGAGCTCTTTCTCAGCGGAATGTGAATTATGAGCAACTTACTTTTGGCGATCAATTCAATGGATTAAATGGTTATACTTTTGATACGGATGAAGATTTACCGATCAATAATTTCTCTTATGGAGACATATCAGTAGGAATCAATTATGCCTTTACACCTAAAGCAAGGAGATCATTTTACGCTGGTTTTGCGATGCATCATGTTACTCAACCTGATGTTTCTTTTTATCGAGATGAGGTAGATGCGGATGGGGAAAGTTTTGCTGTTGAAAAATTATATGCGAGATATTCTACTCAACTTAGTGCTGAACTTCCCGTGAATGATGTAATTTCATTTTTGCCAAGAGTTTTAGTGGCAAAGCAAGGGCCGCACTTAGAAATTAATGCAGGGACCAATGTTCGATTTATGTTAAATGATTATTCTAATAATTCATTCTACATTGGTGGTTGGATTAGACCAGTTGGAAATGAAGAGAATAGTTTAGGAATTGATGCCTTGGTTTTGATGGCAGGGATACAAAAAGGAAGCTTTTTGTTTGGGATGAGTTATGATGCGAATTTTCAAGATTTGACCAATTATAACCAAGGGCAAGGTGCATTTGAATTGTCGATTAGCTACTTTGGGGATTTTGAAAATGATAGCGTTTTGTGTCCTCGGTTTTAGACTGCTGCGCTGTCAGAGGTCAGATTGGTCGCTGCGCTCTCGGTCATAGGTCAGACTTGCGATGATAATAATTATATAGATTAGATCCATACGGATACGAAGGCACAAAAAACAAAAGCTAACTTTATTATTTTCCTTTTGAAAGTTTTCGTGCTTTAGAATTTAACCAATCACCAATTCAATTCCACTCACATATTTTGAGCTCTTAGTCATTCGAAACGGGAAGTGTTGAGTGATTCGATCGGTTGCTAAATCTAGTGTCTCATCATATTTTATTTCCATCACAATTTCCTCATCCTCAATTCGATACGCATGGAACCTTGAATTATTTAACAAAGAAAAATAACGTAATTTTCGATCAACGGTAACGCGGAATTTGCCATCAGGCGTTCCAAAATAAGATCGATGATATGAATTTAATAAAGTAGGAAGGAGTGGAACCTTCGCCTCCGAAAGATTTTGAATTTCTTTAAGCGGGAGATCAAGATTAGCTAATTGGAAAGGAGCGATGGGGTGAGAAATTTTATCTCCGAGCTGATTTGATTTTATTTTTATTTCAAAAACAGGTTGCTCAATTGCCTGTAAATTTTCACCATACCAACGAACTCTGAATTTTTTTCGCTCCGCAATTCCCATTACATTTTCTTTAAATGTCGTCCAACCCGAAGTATCAAAATAAATATTATTGACTTGTCGATCTGGGAATATTTTTCGAAAGCCAGCAGGATGTAATCGAATAGATTGTTCTACTAAGGAGTAGCTGAGATTTTCTATTTTATATTTTCGTTCGTATCGCATTTAGTTTAACAGTTGATTAGGTAATTAGGTAATAGATTAGCTTACCAGTTGATTATGAAAGCACCTGATTACCTAATCAACTGTTAAACTAATTAATAACCAACATTTTCCACGATTTCCAAACCATATCCAATCAAACCAATTCTTCTTTTTGGACTATTTGTGATCAGTCTAATTTTGGTAACATTTAATTCTCGAAGAATTTGAGCGCCGACTCCGTAATCTCTTTGTTCCATGCTTTGGGTTCCTTCGCCGAGTGTTTTTTCGCCAGTTTCTTTTTCCCTTTTTATTTCTTTTAGGTGACTTAACAAAGAATCATCTTCATGATTATGACGCATGTAAAGCAACATTCCTTGTCCTTCTTTTTCTATCATTTCCAAAGAGCGTTGCAATTGTGTTCCATAACCTTTGAATAAAGTGCCTAAAATATCGCCAGTATTTGTGGAAGAATGAACTCGAACTAAAACTGGATCGTCAACTTTCCATTCTCCTTTTTTGATCGCTAAATGTGTATCGCCAGTAGTTACTTGAGTAAATGCTACGACGACGAAATCACCAAATTTTGTTGATAATTCTACTTCCAATTCTTTTCTAATAATTCGCTCTGTTCGCATTCGATAAGCCACCAAATCTTTGATGCTAATCAATTTTAAATCAAACTTTTTGGCAATATCCATCAATTCAGGTAATCTCGCCATGGTTCCATCTTCATTCAAAATTTCCACCAAGACACCTGCTGGATAGAAGCCTGAAATTTTTGCTAAATCAATTGCCGCTTCCGTATGGCCAGTTCGACGAAGAACTCCGCCTGACTTTGCTCGCAATGGAAAGATATGTCCAGGTCTGGCAAAATCAGTACTTTTTGTCTCAGGATTTATGATTGCTTTAATTCCTGTAGATCGATCATAAGCTGAAATTCCTGTTGTACAACCTTGTCCAATTAAATCGATAGAAACGGTAAAAGCAGTTTCATGCAACGCAGTATTTGATCTTACCATCATAGGCAAATCCAATTCGTCCGCCCGATGTTCATCGACTGGAGTACAAATTAATCCTCGACCATGAGTGGCCATGAAGTTGATAATTTCTGGAGTGACGCATTCTGCAGCACAAATAAAATCACCTTCATTTTCTCGATCCTCATCATCAACAACGATGATAACTTTACCTGCCTTGATGTCGGCTATGGCTTCCTCAATGGTATTTAGATTTGTAGTTTTGATCTCTGATTGATGCTCTGACATTATCATATTTTATGGTTTAATTTTTTTTGCAAGTTCTATTTTTGGTTTTGTAAAATCGTTAAACGATTATACAAACGTTTTATGTTTACTGTGTGATTTTTTTTGGAAAACGTAAAACGTAAAACGAATGAAATTCAAACAATTAAATCTTCCAACTGTTTTCCATATTTTTCCCAACTAAAATTACTACGAATCCAATTCAATCCATTCGCACTTAACTTTTGTTGTAACTCCTCATTCTTCAACAGCAAAGATATTTGTTCTTGACAACTTTCTTCATCATTTGCAATAAGAATTGATGTCCCATTTTTTGCTCCGATAGCTTGGTTGACCTGGTCGGAAGTGATGCAGGGAATACCCATTGACATCGCTTCCAGTATTTTATTTTGTTGGCCTCGGCCATAAAAAATAGGTGCGACAAAAATATTGGCTGAAGCATAAGCCGTTCGAATATCTTCCACCCAACCGGTGACCTGAATATTTTCAGTGGCTAAATTTTTCACCTCTTGAGTTGGTCGTGCTCCCGCGATTAGAAGATTGATTTCGGGAAATTTACCTTGCAGTTTAGGAAGTATCTTTTTTGCTAAAAAAAGTGCCGCTTGCACATTGGGGTAGTAACCCATATTTCCCACAAAGGCGATCTCGTATTTCTTTTCAACGTTAGGCATTGGGGCAAAAAAATGAGTGTCCACTCCATTCGGCAAAACATGAATTTTCTCTTTTTTCAAAAAAATTAAATGCTTTCTATCTTGCTCAGAAATAATCGTGTGATGATCAAAATCGTGATATACAACTGATTCATAATCAGCAATTTGTGAAGCATCTCGTTGGAATATTGCCTTTGAAATTGGATTCGAATTCTCCGCTCTACGTTGCATTCCGATGGAAAATGCATCCATGTAATCCAACGTTTTAGGGTAGGGTAGATGTCGCACATATTCCGACATTCTGATGAGTTGGCAATAGATATGATCGGGTTGAACTTGGTGGATGATTTTCTCGAATTTTCGTTTTATTTTTTGATTTAAAAAATAGCTTACTTCGAGTGGTATTTTTCCCAAAAGTGATTTTATCGCACTCCATCGAGCACTACTTTTATGGATGGGAAAAACATGGACGGCCTTACAAAAACTTTGAATATGGTTGAATGAATCGGCTGAAATGGGTTCGTCAGCCAAAGATAGCAGCGTGATTTCGTGGCGTTTAGCAAGGTATTTTATTTGAAAGTAGAGTCGCAATTTGTCGCCCTTTTCAAGTGGGTATGGAAAGCGAGAAGTGACGACAACTAATTTCATTATTTTCGATAAAGGATTAAAAGTTAGAATTTGACTGCAAAAGTAACTTTTATCTTTTCAATATTGGAGTTTTTTTGGCTGTTTAAACTATTTTCGCTTCGCTAATTGTTATACTGTTTTGACTGTTCGACTATTTCATTAAAATAAACATCGTCAAAGCAGTATAACAGTTGGCGAAGCGAAAACAGTCAAAAGAGTAAAGCATTTATTTACTCAAGGTCGGTTTTAAATCCAACATCGTTTCATATTCACGTTCCAATCGACGAGCGATATTCAGATTGTCAAAATTCTCTGCTACAAATTCTCGAGCATTTCTGCCGATTGTTTGCAACCGAATTTTATCATCTAAGGCAAAGGCGATATTTTCAATAATTGCTTCTGGAGTATCAGCAATCAAGACATCTTGTTGATGTTTTCCAGCAATTCCTTCTAATCCTAGTTGTGTGCTTAAAACCACCTTTCCAAGTGCCATCCCTTCCAAAATTTTTGCCCGCATTCCTCCGCCCGAAAGCAAAGGAACGACCATGATGGAATGTTCATTAATAAATTTTCCAGCAGCTGGAATTTCACCATAAACGATGACATTTTTCTTATTCAAATTCATCAACGATGGAGGAGTGTGTCTCCCTGCAATGTGGAATTTCAAACTCGGAAAACGTTCAATTAATCGGTCCCACACATTATCCAAAAACCACATCAAACCTTCATAGTTCGGCATCCAATCCAACGCTCCGATAAAGGAAAGAGAAGGTGCCTTATTATAAGTATCATAATTAGGTTGATAATCATTAATATCTAAACCGATAGGAGTGACGACGCCTTTATTTTTATATCCTAATTTTTTGAAAAAATCTAAATCACGCTGCGTAATTGCTACCATCATATCATAGTTTTGCAATTGGTCTACTTCGTACTTTCTAAGTTTTTTCGTCAAATGATTGATATACCATTTTTTAGGAAAAAGGCGAGTATTGTCAGCTATTCTTTGCCAGATTTCAAACTCGACATTATGTGCTCGCATCGCAATTTTAGCTTCCGAATATCTTCGAATAATTGGAATGTAATGAGCGAGATGTACCGTTTCGATTTGTACAACATCGAATTCTTCTAATTTTAAAATTTCAATTAGTTTTTGCTCAAAAGAGGTAGAAATGAATCGTGAAATATGGTAGGAATCGTCTGAAAAGAGATTTAAGAATGCATCGAATGGTTTGACTTCATTGTCAATATCAGTAAAATGAATGGACTGATATTGATCGTAATCGGCAGGAAGTTCACCAATATTGAAGTAATGTTTTTTGGTATTCATGGTGAGCAAAGTAACCTGATTGCCCAGCTGATTCAAAGCCTTACTCAAATAGGTAACCGCTATCGATTCCCCATCTTTTAATGGGTAAGGAAATTTCTTACAAAGCTGTAGAATTTTCATGTCGTCAATTATTTTCGTTTAAAGTCGCTCTCGCACTCGTGTGAATAAAAACAATCTCAGCCAAAGTTATTTAGCTAAGAATTCTAATGTTCGGTTGAAAATTAAAAATGTAGATCTTCTCTCTATAGATTTTACTTTAAACTTGAAAAAATAATTAACAGCTGAAATTCGTATTAGCAGTTACAAATTTAAAAAAATAAAAAGAAGGATAAAAGGAATTTGGGAAATGATGACGTTTTGGAGGCTAATTAATATTGGTGTAAAGTCTAATAAACCTTAAAAGGTTTCTAATTCTTCAATAATTTCAGTCTCAGGTGTCCAAGGAGGAGAAACGATGCATAAAAAAGCAAGGTCAACTTTTCCTTTGTTTTTAACATATTGCTCCACCTTTTCAGGAACATAGATAATATCACCTTTTTCGATAGTTTGCATTTTTCCATCAAGATGAATTTCTCCATCACCTGCTAAAATATAATAGGTTTCAGAATACATCAATCGATGAGGAAGAGATTGCTCTCCTACTTTTAAGTAGGCGTGAGCCAAGCTATAATTAAGTGCTAGCGAATCGTTGGAAGGATGTAAAACTTCCTTTAGATGTGTATGATCTCCTGCTAAAAATTCAGGAATATCTTTTAGTTTTTTATAAACCATTATAGAAGGAGATTACAATCCAATTGGAGTTTTTACCGTGCTTTTACTGTACCCCGCAAATACTCCATATCCATTTTTGATATTACTATAAATAACGGTTGGATTAGAAAAAGGCGTATTCTCTCGAGAAGTTTGACGATAAACAGAAGTATAATATTTATAATATTCTTCCGAAACTGATCGTAATTCGATGATTATATTGATTGGAGTAGCAGTTGTAGGAGGAACTCCAGGTTTGTAAAAGAATTTTGGTTGGAAAACAAATTCTTTTGTTGTTCCATTAAATGTCAAATCTTTAAACAAAATTCCCCCATCAATTAAATTGAAATTACTGATGATATCTTCATCAATGAGTGAATAACCATCATTTGAAGAAATTTCTATGTTATTCGCTTGAGCAGCTTGTTCTGAGGTAAGAACCTCTTGATGAAAGGAGATTTGGTAATAATTTGTTTCGTTAGCAGGATCTTCAAACTGAACACCCAATCTAACTTGATATCCTTCCGTTTCGTCATCATCAGTTTCAAAAGGAGTTATTGCACCAATTGTTGAATGTGATATTTCGATAGCTTCTGGAATCGAACTTGTTGCTGTAATTGGTTCGAGTCCATCTACTTCTACTTTTAGTGTATAAACTTGTTTTATCTTAGGTAAAACAAAAGATGACTGATATTTAGTGTTGGCATCCGATGAATTATTTTGAGGTAAAATAGTCTCCATTAGTTCATTATTTACACATATTTGGACATCTGCATTATTGATAATATTACTGGCAAGTTTTGTCGAATTGATAGCTTTACTTTTAGTTAATTCGAGGATGAAAGGCTCATCAGGAGAGAAATTACACAAAATTGCCAATTTAGAATCGACTTCATCAATGTCTAATTGAACCTCCTTTTCACAAGTTGAGAGAAGAATAAATAGACTAAAAAGGGTAATTACGTGTAATGTTTTTTTCATGTTAAATTTTATTCGTTGGAAAGATACGAAAAATTGGTAGAAGTCGTCAAATAATCAATTTCTTCCAGTTTTATATTTATGATTTATTAATAACTATAAACATGATTTTTTTTTTCTAAAAACTAATCGAGTAACTCACCGATGGTAAAAAAGGCAAAGAACTTCCTTGGTAAAAACTAAAATCATATTCCGGATTTGCTGGATCAGAATTTTCCACAGGAGTAGAGGTTATTTTATAATATTGGGGATTTGCTCGATTGTATATATTGTAAGCTCCCAAATAAATTTTTTGGTCTAATTTCCAAATGTTGAAATACAAGTTGATTCCAGCATCTAACCGATGATTAGTTGGCATACGAAAATATTCGTAATTAATTAAGGTCAATCCTCCAATCGTAAAGGTGCTGACTGGAAGCAAGGTGGATAAACCAGTTCCGTAAGTCCAATTGATACTTGCGTCAATCCATTTTGTAAAACGATGATTTACCGCAACGTGAAAATTATGCCTTCGATCATAGCGATAATTAAAAGTATTTCCACTATTTATTTCATCAAATCTCCTGTCCGCAAATGCCCAAGTATAGCTCAACCAACCGGTGGTTCGACCCATGTTTTTTTTCAATTGAAATTCTAAACCATAATTCCAACCTTTCCCTCTCGTTACTTGTGATTCCCAATTTTCATTATCTATCGGTTGAAAGGTGAAATTAAATGGATTGGATAATTCGGATCTCAAACTAGAGTTATCTAAATAAACAGATAAATTATCCATGGTTTTATAGTAACCTTCCAAGCTGATTTCAATTGATCGGTTAGGTTGGAATTGTACCCCCAAGATACTTTGCCAACTCGTTTGAGGTGGAACTAATTCCGAGGAAGGAAGCCACAAATCATTTGGGAAAGTTGCATCAGAACCGGTGACTAAATGTAAGGATTGTACCATTCGGCTGACTCCTGTCTGCAATCGTAATCGCTTGGATAGCTGATAGTTAAGTGAAAATCTAGGTTGTAAGTTGAAAAAAGTTTTTTCAGGAATGACAAAGGCGTTAGCTAAAATACCCATATTTATTTTTACTTTTTCCCCTAGCAAAAATTCATCTTCGAGATAAGCATTATGCTCATATGCATCAATGCGAGACACATTCAAAACAGAATCAATATTAATATTAAAGATAGGCGCTCCATTCACTTGGGCATCTGTTCCAAAAGCGCCTGGCTGAAAACTATGTAAAGTACTATTGACACCAAAACGAAAATGATGATTGCCCCTTGAAGTATAATCAAAATCTAATTTTGCGCCCCAATCTTTCAATCTTGAAAAATAAGCTTCCCCAACAAAAATCTTAAAAGGAGCGATGGTCGCATTTGGAGTAACGTCAATTTCGATCGTTTCTTGCACATCAAATTGGAAAATACTATGCGTCAAAGTTGTATTCAAAAAAAGGTTATTTCCAAAAATATGATTCCAACGAAAAACGCCTATTTGATTCCCCCAATTATATTTTTGAATTTCTTTATCGGAATAATTGAAATCTCGAAATGGAGCATCTTGGATAAAATCTTCATCCAAAAATTTATCGCCACCATTATAATAACTGAAATAGAATTTGTCTTTTTTATTGAAAGAAAAATTCAATTTTCCATTTAAATCATAAAAATTATAATTTGAAAATCCTTGGAGTGGAACTCCGAATGTTTCCTGGAAATATGGATCTGCTGCTTTTGATTTAGCCGTTCTATCTTGAATAAATTTGTCCAAAAGAGTCCTTCGAGCGGTAATCAAAATGGATGCTTTATCTTTGATGATCGGGCCTTCGATTCTTGCGGATGAGGTAACCAAGCCAGCTTTTATACTTCCTGACCATTCTTTTAAATTGCCTTCGCGAGTACGAACATCCATGACTGATGATAACCTGCCTCCGTAGCGAGCAGGGAAAGCACCTTTGTAAAACTGTACACTTTGGATCGCTTCTGAATTGAACACAGAAAAAATTCCAAGGCTATGCGATGGATTATAAATCGGCACTCCATCCATCAAAATCAGATTTTGATCAGCTCCTCCTCCTCGAACGTGCAATCCACCCAATCCATCCGATCCCGACTGAACTCCAGGCATCAATTCTACCATTCTAAATAATTCAACTTCGCCTCCCAATGAAGGTAATTTACTCATTTGAGCAACTTGCAAATAATCAGCACTTAACGGTTCGGCTATCCTAATATCATTCAATGTGACTGGAGTAACTATAATTTCAGGAAAGGTTAAACTACCATTTAAGGCAAAAGTCTGAGTTTTACTTTTGGATAAATTTACTTTTTCTTCCAATAAATTGAAACCGGTATAAGATACCGCTAGCTCCACTTTTCCTTCAGGAAGCTTTAATGCGAAATATCCATATTCATTTGTACTTGTTCCAATGCCGCTAATCCTGTCATAAATATTAGCACCAATCAATCGTTCTCCTGTTTCTTTTTCTTCGATATAACCATTCAAGGAATAATATATTTTTACTCTTTTTTTATAAAAAAGAACAACCTGCACTCCAATAGATTTGAATTGAACATCAGTTCCTGCGAGCAGCTGAGTTAAAATTTCTTTAATCTTTTGATTTGAAATGTGAAGCGAAATGGCTTTGTTTTTCGGTAAAATATTATCACTAAAGGAGATGGGAATTCCCGCTTCCTTACCCAACTGGACCAAAGCTTCCGCTAAGTTCAATTGCTCCACTTTGAAATCTACTCGAGTTTCAAGCGGTGATTGAGCATTGCCCCAATTGGACATCAAGCAAAGACCTAAGATGAGAAAAAAGTATTTCATTCCAATTCTGTTATACAAAAATAAGGTTTTCGATTTTTGAGGAGGCTAAATTGATCATTTTACCAACTATATTTTTTTGGAAAAAATGTCAAAATAGAAGGTATGGTTTCTAAACGTTTTAAAACTAACAACTGTTTGTTTGTTTTTATAATAAATACGTTCTTTTCTTTTAAGACGGATGTCAAAGGTGTAATAACTATTTGGTTATCAGGTGATTAAGCGAAGAAGGTATTGGAGGGTTAAGTTACTTAGAATATTGTTTTTTTTACTAGGCGACAAAGAAGGATTGCGAAATTTCGCATCATTTATCATTAAAAAATAAAAGCAATTAGGTTAAAGTAAAAGCCCCATCTTTATAAATAAAGAAGGGGCTAATATTACGGTATTGGGTGATGTTCTAGGGTTACTTATTTATGATTCTCACTTAAAAATTACATTTTCCACCAATGAGTTGGTATTTTTGATCACTCACTTTTCTAATTTCTTCGATTGCAAATGCGACTTCCAATCCATCCAAAATTGCATCTAGGCCTTCCGCTTTTACATCGTTTGAAATGGTATAAGAACATTTTTCCAAAATTTCTGATTGAGTAAATTCTAATTTTACCTGATAGGTTCTTTCAATTGCCTGCTTGATTTTACTCATTTTTTCCTTGGTAAAAACTAATTTTCCACTCCACCATCCTAAGGCATTCAAATTGTTATCTTTTGAAACTGTTCGAACTTTCTTTCTTCTTTTATCAAAAGTTAATTGATCATTAGCTTCTAAAATTTTAGTAAAACCGCCATTTTTATGACTGACTTCCACTCTTCCTGAGCGAACGGTAATTTCAGCTAAACCCTCATTCCCAAAATTTCTAACATTAAATGAAGTTCCTAAAACTCGAATTCTCAAATCACCTGCTTCAATGATAAAAGGTTTGTCGGGATTTTTTGCGACGTCAAAAAATGCTTCCCCTTTCAATTTCACTCTTCTTTCCTCCGAGGAAAATTCTGCAGGATATTCAAGTTCACTTGCCGAATTGATAGCAACCTTAGATCCATCCGCCAAAGTTAAATCTTTAGTAAGATGAGTAGCGGCAATTTTTTCCCAATCCAAATCACTATTTAATTGATTAAATGTGAATAAACCACCTACAATTAAAATAGCTGCAGCTGCAGCTATGCGCAACCAAGATCTCCTGTTTCGGAGGGGAACGACTTTGGAGGAAGTCGTTTTTTCTGCATTCATTCGAGTTTTTAATTTACTCAAACCAAGCTCCACATTGGGGGTGAAATCGTTTTGATAATTAAAACTTTTCTCCCAAGTTGCTTCGATTTGTTGAGCCAATAGTTGATTTTCTTTATTTTCCAATAAAGTATTCAACACTTGACGCTCATCAGATGTCAGCGCATTTGTTGATTTTTTATGAATTAACTCGATTAACTTTTCCTCTTTCATCTCTATATATTAGTCTTATTTTGACTTTAGTTTAATGCCTACAACTGAATTGACACTAATTTAAAACATGCCCCCTATGTTTTTTGATTTTTTCTCCAAAAT
>Ga0209712_10000564_pt1 | contig 32685 bp, 28 predicted proteins | sample ArcOceMetagenome_FD_187443 | JGI IMG/M metagenome (GOLD analysis project Ga0209712, IMG submission 187443) | Marine eukaryotic phytoplankton communities from Arctic Ocean - Arctic Ocean - Greenland ARC118M Metagenome (SPAdes) (version 2) | ecosystem: Environmental > Aquatic > Marine > Oceanic...
TGACCAAAAGTATCTGCATTTTGGTCACCATACTTATGCGCATCTGCACTAGCACCAAGGCCTAATGAATCTAAAATTATAATAATGGCTCTGTTCATAGTTTTATCTCTATCGTTTAGCACCACACCAGCAAGCACTCAATTAATGGCTAGGCTTGATATATCTCTTTCACAAGTGGTTCTAACCTGGAGGCATCAGGTGCCAGTTGGATTAAATTAACAAGCTCTTGGTTAATTAAAGCGAGTTGGTTATCGTTGCGTACATGGGCTACCGCCAGAGGTTGACCCTGCTCAATATAATCACCAATTTGTGCCATACCACTGAGTCCGACAGCGTAATCAATGGCATCATCTGCTTTGCTGCGCCCTGCTTTGAGGGTCACTAATGACAAGCCTATAGCGCGCACATCCATGGCACATACATAACCCGAACGAGACGCCAAAATAGGTTTCACAATAGGGGCTTGGGGTAGGTAATGCTGGGGCTTTTCCAGTAAATCTGTGGGGCCGCCAAGGCCTGCCACCATACGCGCAAACACCTGTGCTGCCCTACCTTGATTTAGTGCTGCTAAGGCTTTATCTTTGGCATCATTTAAGTTGTCAGCTACGCCACTTAGATCGAGCATATGCGCTGCTAATTCAAGCGTAAGATCCACTAGACGCTCATCTGCTTGGGCTGGATTAAGTAAAAACTCGATACATTCCGCCATCTCTACGGCATTACCCACAGAGCGGCCTAACACCTGATTCATATCAGAAATTAAGCATCTCGTCGGCACACCTGCTCCAGTAGCCACTTGTGAGATACTCTGACTTAATACTTGGGCCATACTCATTTCTGCTGCAAAAGCACCATTGCCTGTTTTCACGTCCATAACTAACGCATCTAAGCTCGCAGCCAGCTTTTTAGACAAAATGGACGCCGTAATTAAGTCAATGGACTCCACGGTCGCAGTGACATCTCGGGTAGCATAAAGGCGCTGGTCAGCGGGCGCTAGTTCAGCAGTCTGTCCAATAATGGCGCAACCTACTTGTTTTACTAAAGACTTAAACGACTGTTCATCGGGATGAGCATCGTATCCGGGAATACTGTCAAATTTATCCAGTGTACCCCCAGTGTGGCCTAAACCACGGCCAGAAATCATAGGTACATAGGCACCACACGCAGCAACAATGGGCCCCAACATCAAACTCACTTTGTCGCCTACTCCACCCGTGGAATGTTTATCAACAACGGGTCCATTGAGATCCATGTTTTGCCAATTTAACACTTTACCCGAGCACATCATTTGTTGCGTCAAGGTAATGCGTTCTGGCATGGTCATGCCCCGCTGAAATACGGCCATTGCAAAAGCGCCTAACTGAGCATCACTTAATTGCCCACTGGTGATGCCCTGCACCATAAAAGTAATCTCAGCATCACTAAGTACCAGTCCATCACGCTTTTTTCGGATTAACTCCTGTGGCAAATAAGTCATGGTCATAAAGGTGCCTTATAGGTTTCTAAAAAAGCCTTCAGCAAACCCTCAACGCCATTAGTAGCCAATTTGGCATACGCCATGGTTTGCTCATGGCTCAATGGAGTTGGGCTCTTGCCAGCCGCATAATTGGTAATAATTGATAAGGCACACAAAGGTAAGCCTTGATGACGGGCTAAAATAACTTCTGGCACGGTAGACATACCTACAGCTTGGGCACCCAGCACCTTAAGGGCCCGAATTTCTGCGGGTGTTTCAAAATGAGGGCCACACATCCAAGCATAAACGCCTTCGTGTAATGTCACATTACTTGCTTTGGCTGCGCTGCGCATAGCCTCATTCATGCTAGGGTGGTATGCCTGAGTCATATCCACAAACCTCTGATTACCTTGGGCACCAAACAAGGGTGATACACCGGTCATATTCATATGATCTGTGATGAGCATCACGCTACCAGGACCTGCTTCAGTGACCAAACTACCTGCAGCGTTAGTGAGAATAAGGGCTTCACAACCAATGGCTTTGAGAGTTTGAATGGCAACAGCCATGACATCAGCTTGGCCCTGTTCATAATAGTGTGCTCGGCCTTGCAATACTGCAACCCTTGCAGTCCCTATCTGGCCCAAGACTAAACGTCCTGCGTGGCCACCCACTCCTGCTTGAGGAAAACCCGGTAAATCATCAAAACTAATACTGGCGATAGCATCAATTTGATCAGCAAACGAACCTAAGCCAGAACCCAGCACCATACCTACTTGAGGCATAAAACCTTTTGCTGCTTGATTAATCACGACTAAACAGGCATTTACCTGACTCATAATAACCATTCCGGACCAAATGCGTGGGGTAATAATTCTGCGAGGGTCAAACGTCGCTGTACACCTGCTGGAGAGCACAAAATGACAGGAGTATTGTTGTCAGCAAATTCCCGAATACGCTGCCGGCAACCACCACAAGGCGTAGCACCTTGATCATCTTGGCTTATAATATATATTTCTTGAATGCGTTTATGGCCTGCCATAACCATAGCAGCAATAGCAGCTGTTTCTGCACAATTACCCTCAGGGTAACTGGCATTTTCAACATTACAGCCAGCAAAAGTTTGACCATCTTCGGTCACTATTAAAGCACCGACAGGATAATCTGAGTAAGGGGAGTAGGCCTTATCCATAGCTCGCTTTACAGCATCTAGACAATCAGTTTCAATAGTTGATTTAGACATAGTCATCGTTCCTTAAAATAGGCCTTACCGGCGGCTTTCGGGGGTATAGCACGGCCAATAAAACCAGCCAACAGAATTACTGTGAGTAAGTATGGAGTGGCCTCAATAAATTGCACTGGAATCTCTCCAATACCAGAAATCACTACACCCTGAAGGCGCACAGCTAAGGCATCTAAGAAACCAAACAGTAAACACGCCAACATCACCGTAAGTGGACGCCACTTTCCAAAAATAAGGGCCGCTAAAGCAATATAGCCTTGGCCTGCAGTCATATCTCTGGTGAACTGAGCATTGTGAGCGGTACTCAGATAAGCGCCTGCAATACCACACAAAACACCACCAATAATAAGCGCTTTGTAGCGTAATTTAACCACTGATAAACCCGCCGTATCGACAGCTGTTGGGTTTTCACCTACGGCTCGCAGGCGCAAACCAAAGCGAGTGCGATATACCACCCACCAAACCATCGGCACCAAAGCAAAGGCCAAATAAACCAAAATAGTATGACCGCTGATTAATTCTTTGTAGATCGGGCCCAGAACAGGAATAAAGGCCAGCTGCTCAGCAAATGGTAAAGTAATAGAAAGAAAGCGAGAATCATTATCTAAAGCTGGCGTTAATCCGGCTTGTTGGAACCATGCCAAACCTAAAATGATTGTCAGTCCAGCTACCAGTATGTTGATGGCAACCCCACTCACAATTTGGTCCCCGCGGTGAGTAATCGAGGCAAAACCATGCAGCATTGCTAAACTACATGAGGCAATAATAGCAGCACCCAATCCGGCCCATGGAGAACCTACCACTGAAGCAACGCTGGCCGCTGCAAAGGCAGAGGCCAGCATCTTTCCTTCAAGTCCAATATCTACCACCCCAGAACGCTCCGCAAACAAACCTGCCATAGCGGCCAAAACAAGTGGTGTCGACACACGTAGGGTAGCGTCAAAGGTCAACAAGATAGTTAAAAATAAATCACTCATACTGCCACCCCTGATAACTCTTCCTGCTTTGGAACTGGCGCTAAGTAACGTATTAACCAAGGCCGGTACATATAATCCAAAGCCCCACAGAATAAAATTACCAATCCTTGCATTACCACTACAATGTCACGAGAAATATTACTCATTTCAAAGGCAAGTTCGGCACCGCCTTGATATAAAGTGCCAAATAACAGAGCGGCCAAAATAATTCCTAAAGGGTGATTACGCCCCATTAATGCCACGGCTATGCCGCCAAAGCCATACCCTAAGTGAAAGTCCATGATCAAACGGTGTTGATACCCAACGAGTTCATTAATACTCACTAAACCGGCTAAAGCGCCAGAAAGACACATCACCACAATAATAATATGTTTAGGGTTTATGCCTGCATATAAAGCTGCAGAGCCATTCTTACCGGTGGCACGAATAGCAAAACCCCAACGGGTTTGCCATAAAAAAAACCAAACCAATACAGCACAAACTAAGGCCAAAAGAATGGATAAGTTAAGTGGTGACGCCTCAATACTGTAGCCTAAACCTGCCGCTACATCATGCACAAACGGCATCCAAGAGTTGGTAGGAAAAAGTTCACTTTGAGGTGTCATTTGCCCAGTGTCACGCAGCACATGCACCATTAGATAAACCATAAATGAGGCTGCTAAAAAATTAAACATAATGGTGGTGATAACAATATGACTACCCCGATAGGCCTGTAAATAGGCTGGAATAAGGGCCCAGAGCCCACCAAAGATCAAGGCACCGATAATACTTGCTGGGATAAACACCCATGCCCCAAGAGTAGGGTCAAGCATAAGAATTGCTAGGCCAGCGCCTAAACCACCCACATAGGCTTGGCCTTCACCACCAATGTTGAATAGCCCTGCATGAAAAGCCACTGCTACGGCTAAACCAGTGAAGATAAAGTTAGTTGCATAATAAATGGTATAACCGATACCTTCCTCGTATCCAAAGGCCCCATACAAAAGCACTTCGGCCGCTTCCATAGGGTTGACATCTATGAGCCAAAAGAGCACTGCAGTGACAGCAAAAGCAGTCAGTATATTAAGTAGGGGCAATAGCAGCCGGTTTATCCAAGCAATGCGATTATCACGTTTCATACTTGAGTTTCCTGGTGCGCATTCTGCTTCACAGATGCTTGAAGGTCGTCCATGGTTTTTAAAGGATCTAATGGATCTAGGGCATTAGCCATCATCATACCCAGCGTGCGCTCATCGGCATCACAAGCATCTAAACGACCACTTATTTCACCGTCACACAAGACAATAATTCGATCACTGACCGACATGATCTCGTCTAACTCGACAGACACTAACAACACCGCTTTGCCTGCATCACGCATATCAATAATGCGTTGGTGAATAAACTCAATCGCACCAATGTCGACACCGCGAGTGGGTTGACCAATGAGTAAGACATCGGGGTTACGTTCCATTTCCCGCGCCAAAATCAACTTTTGCTGATTACCACCAGAAAAATTAGCAGATTTCAATTGGGGGTCAGCAGGACGAACATCAAAAGCCTGCATAAGGTCTTGGCAATTGGCTTCAACCTTGCGGTCGCTAAGCCAAATACCTGAGTTGATTTTAGGGTCTGTATGATAGCCTAAGAGTGCCGATTCACTGGCGCTAAAATCAGAAATTAAACCCATACGTTGGCGATCTTCAGGCACATGAGCCAAACCCAGTTGTCTCAATCTATCTGGCGCTAAAGGGTGCTTGGCATCCATTTCACAACCTAACACTTCAATCGTGCCACTGGTCATGGGCAAGATGCCTGATAGTGCTTCCAGCAACTCAGTCTGACCGTTGCCAGACACCCCTGCCACACCCAACACTTCACCCGCACGCAGTTCAAAACTGACATCCTTCAAACGCTCAACACCTTGTTTGTCAGCTATCGTAAGGTGCTTCACCTTCATTAGTGGTGCTCTTACATTGGCTGGATTTTTATGGACCTGCAACAACACCTTGCGGCCTACCATGAGCTCAGCCAATTCTTCTCTACTGGTTTCTTTGGTGTCTCTGTGGGCTACCATCTTGCCTGCACGCATAACCGAAACTTGGTCTGTGATGGCCATAATTTCACGTAATTTGTGAGTGATCAGCACAATGGTCACACCTTGCTTTTTAAGGGCACCAAAAATGCGGAACAGTTCTTCTGTTTCTTGTGGTGTTAAAACACCGGTTGGCTCATCCAAAATCAGTATTTTGGCGCCTTTATAAAGTGCTTTAAGTATTTCTACACGCTGCTGTAAACCTACGGATAGAGTGTCGATAGTCGCGTCTAACTTTACCTTTAAGCCATATTCATCGCCCAAGCGTGTGAGTTCTTTGCGAGCTGCTTCAAGGCCATCAGCCAACAGTGCTCCGCCTTCACTGCCTAAAATCACATTTTCTAACACTGTAAAATTTTCTACCAGCATAAAATGCTGATGTACCATGCCAATGCCTGCAGCAATGGCCTGATGGGAATCTGTAAAAGTATACGTCTTTTCTAAGACATCAATTTGCCCTGCATCGGCTTGATAAAAACCGTACAGAATACTCATTAGGGTAGATTTACCTGCACCGTTTTCGCCAACAATACCGTGGATATTGCCCTGTTTGACTTGTAAACATACTTTGTTATTTGCGTGCACAGCACCAAAGCGCTTATCAATGTCTTTTAATTCAATAGCAAGAGTATCAGTCATAGTCGTGAGTCTTTGATTATCTGTCGAAGGACCAGAAACGCGGTTGGGAATAACGTATGTATTCCCAACCGCTTGCAACAAACTATTAATTAGTAGTTACAGGTATTATCTGACATATAGTCATGAACAGCGATATCGCCAGCGATGATAGATGCCTTAATAGCATTAACCTTGGTTTCCATATCTGCAGTGACCAAACTACGGTTGTGCTCGTCAAGAGCCCAGTCAACGCCGCCTTCAGCAAGACCCATAGCAGTTACACCGGCACTCCAAGTACCATCTTTTGCATCTGCATAGCTTTTATATGCAGCGACACCAACACGCTTAACCATAGAGGTTAGCATGGTGCCAGGTTGCAGGTGGTTTTGGTTAGAGTCTACACCGATGGCAAGCTTGCCAGCATCAGCAGCAGCTTGGTAAACACCCATGCCAGTACCACCAGCGGCAGCAAAGATTACATCAGCACCCGCTTCTATTTGGCTGCGAGTTATTTCGCCTCCCTTGGATGGGTTGCCCCATGCAGCTGGGGTAGAGCCCGTCATTTTTTGAAGTACTGTAATGTTTGCATTGATATGCTTAGCACCCTGCTCATATCCACAGCCAAATCGGCTAATGAGTGGAATGTCCATACCACCCACAAAACCGATGGTGCCAGTTTCAGATTTAAGAGCCGCCAACGCACCTACTAGGAAAGAACCTTCGTGCTCTTTAAACACTACGTTCTGAACGTTAGCTTCAGGCACCACCATATCAATCAAGGTGAATTTAGTGTCTGGGTAAGCTTGAGCTGCCGCACTTAAAGCGTTAGCTGAAGAGAAACCAACGGCAACAATAGGGCTGTTGCCACGCTTTGCAAGCTTCTTAAGGCCCTGCTCTACTTGGGCTTCGTTGGTTGGCTCTACTTCACGGACACTAATACCCGTGTCAGCGGTAAACCGTTTAACGCCGTTCCACACAGCTTCGTTAAATGACTTGTCGAACTTTCCGGCTTTGTCATAAACAACGGCTGGTTTAACATCTGCTTGTGCAATAGTGGCACTTAATGCTACCGCACCTGCGGCAATGGCTATAGTGATTTTATTTAACTTCATTAGGTTCTCCTAGTTTTACATAAATCGGCTTGAGCCGTTTTCTTCTTTTAAATTAGTCGCCATATGGCGTCCAAATATTTTTCACTTGTGTGGCCTGGTGTAAGAACTCCAAACCTTCACCCTGTATAGGATCCAGCCAATCTCGATCCATTTCGGCATGCGTCCATGTGCGTTTTAAATCTGCTGCACTCACCTGTTCTGCATGCTTATTAATACTGTTATTAGCCCAACACCACATGGCCTCTACTTCACCATGCCCCGCTATATGGTTGGCTAAATCAGCCTTTGGCCCCGCTATTATATTGACCACTCCTGCGGGAATGTCAGAGGTCTCCAAAACTTGCACAAGTTCTAATGCAATGCTTGGATAACTTTCACTGGCAACCAAGACCACGCGGTTACCCATAGCAATGGCTGGCGCTATAATAGCGAGGGTAGATATAAGTGGTTGCATATTTGGAGCAATTAATCCTATCACTCCCACTGCCTCAGGCAAAGCCAAGGTCACCCCACGATAGGGCGCATTGTGCACAGCCCCATCATACTTATCAGCCCATGCAGCATAGGTAAAGAGACAGGCAATAGCGGCATCAAACTCTGTTTGGGCCTGGGCTTGACTATAACCGCAGACCATTTGTAACCGTGCCAGCCACTCAGTTTCGCGTTGACTCAGATTTTCTGCCAAAAAGTAAATGACCTGTGCGCGGCCGTGGGCCGTTTGTTGAGTCCAGCCTAAAGCCTTTAATGCAGCCGAGACAGCGTTGCGCACGTCCTTGCGACCGCCTACGCCCACCAGCGCAGCAACGCTGCCATCATGATTGTGGCATACTTGACTGTGACCAGAGTCTGGGCGCACTTGTTTGCCTGCCACATAAAACTTTAGAGTTTGATCAATCGCATTACTATTTGCTAGTTCAGGCATGGTTGAAGTTTGTTGCTTAACCTTCGGCGCAGCCATTGCCGTTAAACCTGTGGGCGTTAGGTATTCATATAAACCTTCTTTACCACCCTCACGTCCAAAGCCAGATTCTTTAACACCACCAAAACCACAAGCTGCATCAAATTGATTGTGATTATTTATCCACACCACACCGGCTTGAATTTTAGGGGCCACATCCATGGCACGGTTAATATTTTCACTCCACACACTGGCAGATAGGCCATAGCGGCTATTGTTGGCTAAAGAGACGGCTTCAGCCTGAGTGCGAAAGGTCATTGACACCAATACTGGGCCAAATATTTCTTCTTGCACCAGAGGATGACTAGAATCAACCTCAGTGATTAATGTGGGTGGGTAATAATTTGCTGATGCGTCTTGATCATGAGCTTGGAACAGTTCACCACCGGCTTGCAAACCTTGGCTCACGAGCTGATCAACTCGGTTAAATTGTTGCTGACTCACTAAACTGCCCACATCTATAGACTTATCTAAGGGTGAGCCTGTGCGTAATTGTTGCATCCGATGTTTTAGTTTGGCGTGCAATTGCTGGGCTATGGGTGCCTGCACCAGTAAGCGTGATCCAGCACAACATACTTCGCCCTGATTAAACCAAATTGAGTCTACTAGACCCTCTACAACGGCATCCAGATCAGCATCTTCAAACACGATGAATGCTGACTTACCACCCAATTCTAGGGTGAGTTTTTTACCTTGACCAGCGGTCGCAAGACGAATGGCTCTGCCAACGATTGTCGAACCAGTAAAGGCGACCTTATTAACACCCTCATGGGCGGCCAGCATGGCCCCTGTATCTCCAGCGCCATTAATAATATTCACCACCCCATTAGGCACGCCTGACTCGTGGCAGATTTGGGCAAACAACATGGCCGTTAAGGGGGTTTGTTCTGCTGGTTTTATGACTATGGTATTGCCCATCGCAATCGCAGGGGCGACCTTCCAAGACAACATCAATAAAGGGAAATTCCAAGGAATAATTTGCGCAGCAACACCCACTGGCCCGTGGTCTGGAAATTCACGGTCTTGTAGTTTAGCCCAGCCAGCATGATGATAAAAATGCCGAATGGCCAAAGGAATATCTGCATCTCGGCTTTCTCGAATAGGCTTACCATTGTCCAAGGTTTCTAAAACAGCAGCTAAGCGTGCATACTTTTGTAAATTGCGCGCCAAGGCATAAAGTATTTTTGCGCGACCAAGGCCACCCAACGCCCACCAAGCTGGCTGCGCCACCCGAGCACTAGCGATGGCTAGATCTATTTGTTCTTTGCTAGCCACTTCAATATGTGCCAACACTTCTGAAGTAGCCGGATTCAATACTTCAACTAGAGATGCATCTACTTCGCTGGTAAAAGCACCATCAATGTAATGACCAAAGCGACACTGATTTTGCTGCAACCACGCCTGCGCTTGCGCATCACTTTCTAAGGCTTGGCTATAATTAAGTTGTTCAAATTCGTTTAATAATGTCATCTTTGTCTCAGTAGTTATGGTCATAATTCTATACCTGATTTACGCCATTGCGTGTCTGTAGGCCGCTGAATAATAGCCACTATCATAATGATCTAACTGACGCTCTATATCGCCCAGCAAACTGGACGCACCAAAACGAAACAGATCTGGCTCCAACCAACGACGACCCAGCTCTTCTTGCATCATCGTCATGTAGAGCAATGCAGTTTTACTGTCACTCACACCGCCAGCAGGTTTAAATCCGATATAAATGCCAGTACGTTGGAAATATTCTCTAATCATTCGCACCATCACCAAACTCACGGGCAAGGTGGCATTTTCTGTTTCTTTACCTGTAGAGGTTTTAATAAAATCAGCCCCAGCCATCATACAAACCATTGAGGCTTTAGCAATGTTAGCCAAATGACCCAGCTCACCGGTGGCTAAAATGGTTTTTAAATGAGCTGAACCACACGCTTTGCGGAAGGCTTTAATTTCATCATAAAGGGCTTGCCAATTGCCTTCTAAAACATGCCTTCTGCTGATTACAATGTCAATTTCATCGGCTCCAGCAGCCACAGAATATTCAATTTCAGCAATGCGCAGTGGCAAGGGTGATAATCCAGCTGGAAAGCCAGTAGAAACGGCTGCTAGATGAATGTCCGTATCAGCAAGACTGGTGCAAGCTGCTTCCAGCATTTCGTGGTACACGCACACTGCTGCTGTTGATAGGTGAATGGATTCAATACCTAAACGCTGTTGCAGATCCCGACTCACTGGTGTTTTCGCTTTGCTACATAAACGTTTAACACGATCCTTTGTGTCATCACCTGACAAGGTTGTTAGGTCGATTAAACTGATGGCTTTGAGCAGCCAAGCCGCCTGCTGTTGCTTTTTAATACTGCGACGAGCACCGTAGCCCGCACAGCGCCTTTCAACCGCGCTTTTATTCACCCGAATTTTATCAAGCTGTTGCAAATCTAGGGGTATACCGGGGTTGCGCACTAACTCACCATGGCCCACTGGAGGTTTTGTTACAGCATCAGTATTGCTAGTGCCCATGGACTGTGGTTTGGGTTGAACGAGGCTAATAGGTACTTGTGTTGCCATTTATTTAAACTCCATTAAGGACACTAGTTTGTTGGCAGTGGCCTCGCCCATGACTAAGTCAGTGACTAGGCCAGACCGCAAGGCACCTAGTAACGCCAATTCTTTGCCCAGGCCACCCGCTACCGCGACCACCCGTTTACCTGCCATTTCTGCCGCATTAATACCCAATCCATGGCCATTCAATGGGTGGGCCACAAGTTTGCCAAAAATATCGTAGAAACTACCGATCAAATCACACACCGCTCCAGCTGAACGCAGTTCTTCCAAATCATTGTCTGTCACTAAACCGACGCTATGAAGATAATGATTGGTTTTTAGTCCACCAATACCAACCGCATACAAGTTCGCATTTCGAGCTAAATTTAAGCTAAATTGCACACTGGCTTGAGCCATCAACATCTCATGCTCAGCGTCGTCACGGGCTAAATAAGGCACAGGCATAAAGTAACCCTCACCTCCGGTGCGCTCTACAAACTGTTGCACTACATCGAGTCTGTTAGCTGAGAATTTACGAGTAAAACTGCCAGAGACGGAAGCAAAAGTTAAGTCCGCTCGGTTAATTTTGGGCAATTTCTCAGCCAGGGCTGAGAGGGAACGACCTTTACCGATACCGACACAAGAAGAAGGTGGTAACTGGTTAAGAATATTGTAGAACAAGCGCGCAGCGCCGGCACCTACCTCATTGAAGCTGGCTTCATTGTCGTCTTCATTGAGATGATTTGAAGGGGTAATCAAGCACGAGCGTAAGCTAAATTGCTTGGCTAATTGTTCTTCCAAGGCCACACAATGGGCGGGCTCACCCTCGATAAATATTTTGACCATACCTTGCTGTTGAGCAAGTTGAATAAGTCGGTGGGCCTTCACAGGAGAGACATTGAGCCGCTTCGCTACTTCACCCTGCGTATAACCACCTATAAAAGACAGCCAAGCGGCCCGAGTAGCAAGGTCTAGCTGCTCTGCATCGCTTTGTTGTTTTGGATATTTAGTACTCATAGTGAAAAATATTACACTAAGTGTAATATTTTTACTAGGCTTTTTTTAAGTGATCATATCTGCTTTGATTAAACTGCAATGCCACCTTGGCCTAAACGAGCTTCTACTAATTTTACCCATAAGCTGGCACCAATGGGAATTAGGGCATCGTTAAAGTCGTAGCTGGGATTGTGCAAATTACAGGGTCCCAAGCCATGGCCTTGATCACGATGATCTCCATCGCCATTGCCTAAAGCAAAATAACAACCTGGCTTTTCTTGCAAAAAGAAACTGAAATCCTCTGAACCCATAGTAGGAGTGAAGTCCACTACTTGGTCCTGCCCCAACAAATCGATCGCCACTTGGCGCATGCATTGGGCTTGAGCGGCATGATTAATAGTGGCTGGATAAGAGCGTTTAAACTCAAATTGACCTTCACAATTAAATGCTGCACACATGTCATGGGAAATTTTTGCCATACGCTTTTCGACCATTTGCAGAACTTCCTCAGAAAAACAGCGAACGGTCCCTTCCACCATGCAATCATCAGCAATAATATTAGTTGCTTCGCCACAGTGAATCTTAGTCACGGATAAAACCACCGATTCTAACGGACTCACATTACGCGCTACAATAGATTGCAATCCTTGCACTAACTGACAAGCCACTAATAAAGGGTCTGCTCCCAAATGAGGCATAGCCGCATGAGTGCCCTTACCCACCACCTTAATTTTAAATTCACTGGCCGAGGCCATCATGGCACCGCCAATGATGCCCACCAAACCTTGCTCGTAGCCTGGCCAATTATGGTAACCATAAATCTCATTAATTGAGAATCGCTCAAATAAGCCATCCTTAATCATGGCCTTTGCACCGGCACCACCTTCTTCTGCAGGCTGAAAGATCAAATAGACTGTGCCTGCAAAATTTCGGTTTTTTGACAGGTAATCCGCCGCACAGAGCAGTGTCGCTGTGTGCCCATCGTGACCGCAGGCATGCATCTTACCTGTGTACTGGCTCACATGATCAAATTGGTTATGTTCCTCCAATGCCAAGGCATCCATGTCTGCTCTCAGAGCAATGCCCGCTCCAGGTGTCAAGCCTTTGATCACGCCAACAACCCCAGTGACACCGATACCTGTATGCACTTCAATGCCCATCTTAGTAAGTTGGTCAACCACAATTTGGGCAGTTCGGTGTTCTTGGTAACATAATTCTGGGTGTGCATGAATATCACGCCGAATGGTTTTAAACGTTTCAGCTGTGGCAATAATAGGAGCAAGCAGGGTCATAAATCGGCCTTAATCATATTTGTCGACCTCAAACTTGTAGTTTGAAGCGACGCTTCTAGCATTGGTGAATGGCATTATTTTTGCTGCAAGAGAACTTGTGTTGAAAAAAATGACGTTAAAGGCAGCATAGACTAATTAGATAACGAGTCAATAGTCCACCCAAACCAACTGTGCAATAATGATGAAGGCACAGGCTTTGTGTTCAAAAAAGCCAAGCCTGAACTTTTTACCCATTACAAACACTCTACTTGCCTATTAGCAGAGGTCTCAATAAGACAGTGAATAAGTTGCGAAAATTGATATCTTTCTTTAAAGTAAGCCACCGATTTAGCTCATCGAACTGACCGCTATGGGGCACTATGAAACAACCGCCACACAGTGCCAGTACTGTATCATGGGCTAACGTCTAATTTATTTTATTTAGGAATTCCTATGACCTGTGTATTTGTTCAAATCCGTTGTAACCCAGGCAAAACCTACGCTGTAGCTGATACAATTTATGAACGGGAAATTGCCTCTGAACTCTATTCAACAAGTGGCGATTATGATTTATTAATGAAGCTTTACATCCCCTCAGGAGAGGATGTAGGCAAGTATATTAATGATCATTTATTAACCATAGAAGGCATCTCTAGATCCCTTACAACCCTCACCTTTAAAGCCTTTTAATTATGCCTAGAGCACCTGTCTCCTTGCCGATTGACGAGGTGCTTTCAGAACTGTGTGAGCAATTAGAAAATCACCACCAAGTGGTCCTAATTGCACCCCCTGGTGCGGGTAAAACGACGCGTGTACCACTGGCTCTGATGCAAGCCCCTTGGCTAGGCCAGCAGAAAATACTGCTCATCGAACCACGCCGCATTGCCACTCTTGCTACGGCTAATTTCTTAGCCCACAGCCTGCAACAAACCTGTGGTCAAAGCATCGGTTATCGCATGCGTTTAGATACAAAGGTGAGTGCAAGTACCCGCATTGAGGTAATGACCCATGGCGTCTTATTAAGGATGCTGCAGCAAGACCCAAGCCTTGAGGGTGTCGGAGCTGTCATTTTTGACGAATTTCACGAACGTAGTTTAGATAGTGATTTGAGTTTAGCCATGTGCCTTCAAGGCAGAGAATTGCTGCGTGACGAAGCTCCCCTTAAGCTCATCATAATGTCTGCCACTATGGACGCTCAAAGTGCCAGCGCATTACTTCACGACGCGCCCATTGTTGTGAGTCAAGGTCGCCAGTTCCCAGTCACAATTCACCAAGTGTGCCCAGCCCCTAGCCGTGGTCAGATGTATAGCCAACTCTATGACGTTGTCAGCCAGGCCCTAGACAATCACCAAGGCAGTTTGCTGGTGTTTTTACCTGGCCGAGGAGAAATTCATCAAGCTCAAGATTATTTAACGAGGCTCTGCACACCTAACATTGAACTCTTTCCCCTGTATGGTGATTTACCCATAGAACAGCAACAACAAGCCATTAGCCCTGTCAAACAGGGTCAGCGAAAAATTGTACTGGCCACAAACATTGCCGAGACTAGCCTGACAATTGAAGGCATAGAATGTGTAATTGATTTAGGTTTATCGCGCCAAATGGCCTATGACACTCGCACCGGTCTAAGCCGTCTGAGAACTGTCAAAGTGTCGCGTGCACAGGCGGCACAGCGAGCTGGTCGTGCAGGCAGATTAAGCCCTGGCACCTGTTATCGCATGTGGAGTGACACCGAACAGCAAGGTCTTGCTCCTCAGGGCACGGTCGAAATAAAACAAACAGATTTAACCCAATTATGCTTACAATTATATGCCTTTGGTTGTTCAGACCCCAGTGAGATGCAGTGGATAGACCCACCACCAGCAGGACCTTGGCAAAAAGCGGAGCACCTGTTAGCAGAACTAGGGGCTTTGAGTCCATCAGCCAATGGTTGGGCCATTTCTGCCCATGGGCAACGCATAAGTCAATTACCTCTGTCACCTCGGTTAGGTCATTTATTGTTAACTGCACAACGCTATAACGCTGTGGAATTGGGCTGTCAGCTTGTTGCCCTGCTCAGTGAAAAGGATCCATTAGCAATTCATGCCGACCAACAGTATGATTTAATGCTGCGCATTAACTGGCTCAATGGCAAAGGTCCTTTTGCCTCCACCCAAGTTAATTTACGCCAACGCTTAGCTAAACAAATTAAGCGCCTGCTCAGTCAAATGCCAACCGACTCTGCGCCACCCATTCACCATCAGTACGATGCCAATCTACTGGTCGCTATCATGATTGCCCAAGCTTGGCCTGAACGGGTTGCCCAACAAACGTCAGACCCAAAACAATACAAGCTGGCCAACGGCAAACGGGTCAACTGTCCACAACCAAACATCAATTCGACTTGGCTGGCTGTGGCCAGCACCATCGGCTTTGAACGCAGCTCGCAGGACACCACCCAACGCCTGTGCCTAGCGGTTGATTTGCCACCTGAGTTATTTATGGGCCCCTTAAAGCACCTCACACAGAAAACCAGTGACATCTACTGGCATGAGCAACATGATCGCCTGATTGCAGAACAGCATACTCAAGTTGGGCAATTACAATTAAACACTCAACGTATCAGTCACATCGACCCTCAGGCAAGAGTAGAGGCTATTTGTGCTTATTTAACCCGCTTAAAACTAGCGCCATTAAACTGGGATAAAGACACGCTTAACTGGCAAGCCAAGGTGCAACTACTGCATCAAAGTTACCCCAACAATGCAACCATACCCAACCCTTGGCCTAACGTATCAGCCGCCGCATTAACAGCCACTTTGTGTGATTGGTTAGGGCCTTTTGTTGGTAATGTTAATCACCTGCAGGATCTCAAGCGGCTCAACTTAAAACCCCTATTATCTAATCTACTGCCATGGCCCTTACCTAACCAATTAGAGCAACTAGCACCTGCTCGCCTTACTGTGCCTTCGGGTCATTCCCACAATATTGATTACAGCCAACAGCCCCCAGTTTTAGCGGTTAAGTTGCAAGAGTTGTTTGGCATGCAAGAGGCTCCGTGCATTGGTTACGGCACAGCATTGCAAGTGCACCTGCTTTCACCTGCCGGGCAGGTTTTACAAGTCACCCAAGATCTGGCACATTTTTGGAACACTGGCTATACGCAGGTTAAAAAAGAAATGAAGGGGCGCTACCCACGACACCCCTGGCCAGATGACCCAACTCAAGCCTTAGCCACAGCAAAAACCAACCGGGCTTTACGCAAAAACTAAGTTAACCCTTTTGGCGGCCGGCAACCTTGAGTTCATAACCCGTAGCTTCAGGTTCATCATCAACCATGTCAGCTGGAAAACCTGTGCCCAATACTTTTACTCCCATGGGTTCTTCGTAGCGTCGAATAATGTTAGGGGACTTTTCTCTTGGCCCCCACTCAGCTTGGGCTTGGCTAAAAATATCAACCAACAGCGGGGCTAAATCTAACTTCATGCCCTGTCTTTGGGTTAAGGTATTGAATAAACCCACATCTTTAAGGACTAGATCAACGGTGAAGTTAATGTCTCGAGAACCATTGAGAATGACCTGAGATTCAGTTTCGTGGACGAAAGAATTGCCAGAAGATGCCTTAATGGCCTCGTAACTCACATTCATATCTAAATCCATGACCTTACAAGCGGTTAAGGCCTCACCTAATGCCACTAAGTGAGCTGTGGCTAAGTAGTTGGTAACCACCTTTAATTTTGATGCTGTGCCCAACTCACCCGTGTGTAATACGCGCCGACCTAAGGTGGTAAGCACGGGTAAAGCCCGTTCAAAGACGGCACGACTGCAACCTGCAAAAATAGAAATATTACCCGTATCTGCTCGGTGGCAGCCTCCAGAGACAGGGCAGTCCACAGGGTCTGCACCTGCTGCTTGGACTAGAGCTCCAAGGCGGCGCATCTCACTTTCGTCTGTAGTCGACATTTCTAGCCATATCTTGCCAGCAGACAAGCCATCAATAATACCCGCTTCAGTATCAGTGCCTTCCATAACTGCAGAGCAGGCAGAAGGAGATGGCAAACATGTGATAATCAGATCACTCAGCTGAGCTAGTTGCTTTGGGGAGTCGGCAGCGACAGCACCACGTGACACAAAGTCGGACATAAATTCTGCGTTCAAGTCGCGCACGATCACCTCATAACCATTGCGCAATAAACTACCAGCCAACTTGCTACCTACATTGCCTAGCCCTACAAAGCCTATTTTCATCTCATAATCCTTAGTGAATTCAGCACAGCCAACCAAGGGCTTAGCTTAAAATGCATATAATCCAAATCAGCATACCCATACCTAAACCTAGACCTAAACCTAGACCTAAACCTAGACCGATAATAAGCTGATTTCCAACTCTACGCTCCCCAAGTGGCGCAGAGACAAGAAGTTTATCGGTACTTATAGATTTAATTCTTAACAAAAACAGACAAATATACTGCGGATATGTACAAGCTCAAAGAATTAACCTAGTTCACTATCAAGCCCATCACTAATAGTGGGTAAACATCATGCAAGGCATCAAAAATAAGAAGGTTTTAATTACCGCAGGTGCTACCGGCATCGGCAAAGCCACAGCCATTGCCCTGCTCAATGCTGGAGCTCAGGTACACGTGTGTGACATTGATGCTGATGCCCTAGATCAGCTAAAGCAACTCTACCCCCTCTTGTTGACCAGTGTAACCAACGTTGCAGAGCCTGATGAGGTGGCTAAAATGTTTGTTCAATTGCAACAAGAGTTTTCGGGTCAACTGGATTTTTTAGTCAATAACGCTGGCGTTTCAGGACCTGCAGGGCCTCTTGAAAGCTTAGATATTGACGCTTGGAAAGCCACCTTTGACGTTAATTTACATGCTACTTTTTATGTTTCCAAACATGCTATTCCTTTAATTAAACTTCAAGGGGGCGCCATCATGAATTTGTCTTCTACTGCTGGCCTTTATGGTTATCCCATGCGCAGCCCATACGCCAGTGCTAAGTGGGCTATTGTAGGCCTGAGCAAAACCATGGCCATGGAGTTAGGACCTTTTAACGTAAGGGTCAACTGCATCTGTCCAGGTTCGGTCAATGGTGCACGCATGGATCGAGTCATCAGTAGCATTGCCAAAGCCACTGGAGAAAGTGTGGAAAAAGTGCGCCAAGATAACGTGCAAAATACTTCTATGACCACTTTTGTTGATGCTGAAGATATCGCCAACATGATTGTTTTTAGTTTTTCTGATTTAGGCGCTAAAATTTCTGGCCAAAGCCTCACTGTAGATGGGGACACCCATAGCTTGGCAACCTATTAAGTTGCAATATCAAAAAGTTTAATCATAAAAGGTTAGTTTTCTTCAATAAGCTTAGGGTTTTAAAAGATGAGCAGGCTAGTTCGCAAACCAATGACTTAAAAGAACACGAAATGGTTAACTAATTTGCCAATCAAAATAATCATTTACTGAACTGAACTTAAGTTCAGTTCAGTTCAGTTCAGTTCAGTTAAATTAATTTACATAACTTAATCTTTAAATGATGTGAAAATAATTTTAAGGTAGTTACTCTGCAATAATTTAATCCTCCAAAAGATGAAAATTATTATGCAGTAACCTAGATATTGATCTCCCAACAATTCACCACTTGGTATTCAAAAAATCCTAATAAAAGGACAATTTTGTTCTTTTATTTGCCTATAACCGCACTTTTGGTCTTTTGGGGTTGTTTCCTAGTATGGTTTAGCGTTACCGTAGCTTCTTGGCGGGGTGAACTGCCCCTGAATAAGTTACAAGTCCATAATATGCCAATCGCGGCGGCTAAATTCAACGGCAAAATAGAAAAAGGTGTAATTTTTTGACAAGCAAGACGAGTGAAACTGATGCTTTTGTAAAATTTGATCGCGTACAAAAAAGTTATGATGGCCTGTCGTTGGTAGTAAAAGATCTTAATCTGTCGATGCCTAGAGGCGAGTTTCTAACTATGTTAGGCCCTTCTGGCTCGGGCAAGACGACTTGTCTAATGATGCTGGCAGGCTTTGAAACAGCGACCCATGGCGACATTATGTTGGATGGCATCTCGATCAATAATATTCCACCGCACAAGCGTGGAATTGGTATGGTGTTTCAAAATTATGCCCTATTTCCCCACATGACTGTGGCAGAGAACCTTGCATTTCCGCTCGAAGTTCGAAAAATCGGCAAGTCTGATCGTGAAGCCAAGGTAAAGCGCGCCCTAGAAATGGTGCAAATGGGTGAGTTTGGTGGCCGCAGGCCAGCCCAATTATCTGGTGGCCAACAACAACGGGTGGCTCTCGCGCGTGCGCTCGTGTTTGAGGCCGAGCTTGTTTTGATGGATGAACCTTTAGGCGCACTCGATAAGCAACTGCGGGAGCATATGCAGTTTGAAATTAAGCGAATTGCAGAAAATCTTGGCATCACCGTGGTTTATGTGACTCATGACCAGACAGAAGCATTAACTATGTCGGATCGAGTCGCAGTATTCAATGATGGGCGGATTCAGCAATTGGCCCCACCAGCAGAATTATATGAATCTCCTGAAAACAGTTTCGTGGCACAATTTATTGGCGAGAACAATACACTAGAAGGCGTAGTTAAAGAAATTTCGAACGGTGTGGCTCTGGTACAATTGAATGATGGAAATGTCATCGACTGTAAACCCGTCAATGTCACTAAAGCTGGTGAGAAGACGCGGGTGTCGATCCGACCTGAACGAGTTGAATTAGACCAAACCCGAATGCGCCCTGGAGCTCATAGGCTCAGCGCAGAAGTGCTCGAATTTATTTATATGGGTGATATGTTCCGTACCCGCCTGCGAGTCGCTGGTAATGATAATTTTATTGTTAAAACCCGTAACGCACCAGATCAGGTTCAGTTAGAACCTGGCGCCCAAATTGATATTGGCTGGTTACCAGCAGACTGCCGAGCTCTAGACGCGTAAATCTAAAATTACTAAGCACGTCCCATAAGGGTCGTGGCTTACATAAGAATCTTTTGTTCTGTCCGTAACATAGATTCTATTAATAAAAAACGGGCTACTTTGGGAGTATGTAATGAAATTTACTAAAACAGTTCTAGTAGCGGTGGCTCTATCGCTACCCGCTGGATTGGCACTTGCAGGCGCGCATGAGGAAATGACTATCGTCTCCTGGGGCGGCGCCTATTCTAAATCACAACTAAAAGCTTACCATGAGCCCTATACGGCAATGACTGGCGTCAAGATTATTAATGACGAGAGTTCTGGCACAGCTGTAGCAAAATTGCGTGCTATGAAAGAAGCAGGCAACTTAACTTGGGATCTAGTCGATGTTGAAGCCGGTCCGGCTATGCAACTTTGTGATGAAGGCCTCGCAATGGAAATCGATCACGATTCCATGTTAGCCTCAGCACCAGATGGTACATCTGCGTCAGACGATTTTGGTTCTTTCATCGTGTCGCCTTGCTTTATTCCACAGATTGTTTACTCCTATACTGTAGGTTTCCGCAATGACATGGTTGGTAGTACCCCACCAACCAGTATCTGTGCAATCTTTGATACAAAAGCTTACCCTGGCAAGCGTTCATTGAAGAAAGGCGCGCTTTCCAATATGGAATGGGCCCTTTTATGTGATGGTGTTGCCAAGGCAGATATCTATCCAACACTGGAAACAGAAGCTGGCCAAGATCAAGCTCTTGCGAAACTTGATACCATCAAAGATGATGTAATCTGGTGGTCTGCAGGTGCTGACACGCCACAATTATTGGCTGATGGCGAAGTCGTTATGGGTTCAACTTTTAATGGCCGTTTATTCGCTTTGATCGAAGAAGATAAGCAACCTGTTTCAATGCTTTGGGACGCACAGATTTATGACCTTGATGGCTGGATTATTCCAACCGGCCTGAGCCCTGAGCGCCAAGCACGAGTGCTGGACTATGTGAAGTTCGCAACCGACACGCAGCGTCTTGCAGATCAGTCTAAATGGATTAGTTATGGACCAACCCGCGCATCATCAGCCCCCTTGGTTGATAAGCATGCAGAGTTGGGTATCGCCATGGCACCTCACATGCCTACGGATCCTGCCAACTCGAAAAATACGTTCCTAATGAACTATGCTTTCTGGGCAGACTATAAGGACGATATTGAGTCGAAGTTTCAAGCTTGGCTTGCAAAGTAAGACAATCCAAAATGTAAAAAGGGCCTTGGTTGGCCCTTTTTTTTAATCAGACAATTTAAAATGCAAAAGAGCTATGGTTGGCTCTTTTGCATTTTAAATTAGTTGGCTCTATAAGACTATGAGCTAGTGATGGGAACGACATGATTGATAATAACGCAAACGGCGCTTTGATGACTGTGGATGGAAAACCACTTAAGCAAAGTTTGGCTTCGGCATTAAAACGGCAAAAAATTCGAGCGCTGCTCCTGATATCACCACTACTCATCTTTGTTTTAATTACATTTCTTTTCCCGATAGGATCTATGCTCTTTCGCTCGGTAGAAAACAACATTGTAGTGGAAATATTACCAGAGACTGTGGCCGCCCTAGCGACTTGGGATGGGAAATCGGGTGAACTGCCAAATGAATCTGTTTATGCTGCTTTTGCTGGAGATATTCAGCGCGCAGCCAAAAACAAGAGCCACACAAGGGTTGGCCTGCGGTTGAATTATGAAAAATCTGGCAGTGCTTCCCTCTTCAAGAAAACTGCGCGAAAAGCAAAAAAATGGGATCTTGAGGTCGATGCGCCATTTAAAGAAAAATTGATAGCAGTGCATAAGAGCTGGGGTGAAGTTGAGATATGGCAAACACTTAAAACTCATAGTTCAATCTATACTGCTGGCTATTTTCTTAATGCAGTGGATATGCGTAAGACCCTGCATGGCCCAGAATTTCAGCCTGAAAACAGGCAGATTTTGATTAAACTGTTTCAGCGCACACTAATTATGTCTCTGATGATAACAGTGGCCTGTATCTTGTTGGGTTATCCAGTGGCGTGGTTACTTGCTAATCTACCCAGAAGTCAATCCAACTTGTTAATGATTCTCGTCCTATTACCATTCTGGACCTCTTTACTGGTAAGAACCTCAGCATGGAAGGTCATGCTTCAGCAGCAAGGAGTGATCAACGACCTTTTCGTTGCGCTAGGGATAATTGAAGAATCAGGCAGGTTAGTGATGATCAATAATCAGTTTGGTACCATCATTGCGATGACGCATATTTTGTTGCCGTTTATGATCCTGCCCATGTATTCAGTGATGCAAACGATACAACCAACCTACCTACAAGCAGCAAAATCTCTTGGTGCAACGAATTGGACAGCATTTTGGAGAGTTTACTTTCCACAATCAGTGCCTGGAATTGGAGCTGGATCTATCTTAGTTTTCATACTATCGATCGGCTACTATATTACTCCAGAAATTGTTGGTGGTAACAAAGGCGTCTTTATTTCGAATAGAATAGCCTACCATATTTTCCAATCTATGAATTGGGGGCTAGCTGCAGCGCTTGGAGCCATTTTACTTGCGGTGGTGTTAATACTCTACTGGGCTTATGACAAAATTGTTGGCATCGATAATGTAAAGTTGGGGGGCTAAGATTATGGACAACTTTTCTCAAGGTGCGAGACAGCCACTGTCTTTTGTATTATCAGTCATGGGGCTGATGGGGGCCTTTATTGGTCTATTTGTTGGACCAGCATTTGGATCTGCTCTAATTGGGGTTATTTTTGGTGCAACAATCTCAGTAGTGCTCAGTTATGGTATTACTATTACTGAATACCTAAAACCAAAATCTGTGCGCTTACTTTTGCCTTTACTTTTGGCTGCACTAGGTTGGTTATTCTTGGGCCTAGTGGGCGGCATTTTTGGAGCCCTAACTGGGTGGTTTTTAGGATGGTTTTTCTACTGGATTTATGAAGGTGGTTATCGTGTCAAATTGCACTCTTATTTAACCTCAAATCAGGTACTATGGCACTACAGCTTTAGAGTAATTTGTGGGCTAATCTTCATATTTTTGATTACGCCTATTCTTGTTGTGATGCCCCTGTCTTTCAACGCGCAGAATTACTTTACCTTTACTACTGAAATGCTGCAATTTGATCCCGCAGGTTATTCTCTCAAGCACTATCAAGATTTCTTCAATAATGATGAGTGGCAACGCTCGTTCTGGAACTCATTAATTATTGCACCAATTGCGACGATCATCTCTGTCACCCTGGGAACCCTCGCGGCGATTGGACTAAGCCAAAGTCATGTGCCTGCCAAGCGCGCCATTATGGCGATTTTGATTTCGCCTATGATCGTGCCCCTCATTATCTCCGCAACTGGTATGTTTTTCTTTTACTCATCTATGGGTAATTTTATGGAAGATACCTTGGGCATGGACAAGAATTTTGTTGGTTACGTCAAGGTTGTGTTAGCACATGCCGTTTTAGGAATTCCGTTTGTCATTATTACAGTGACGGCAACCCTTGTGGGTTTTGACTCCTCGTTAACCCGTGCGGCAGCCAATATGGGTGCAAACCCAGTAACCACGTTTTTCCGCGTGCAGATGCCGCTGATCTTTCCAGGTGTTGTGTCTGGTGGTCTCTTCGCCTTTATAACGTCCTTTGACGAAGTTGTCGTTGTTATGTTCATTGGGTCTGCCAGTCAAAAGACGCTTCCGTGGCAGATGTTCATAGGTCTGCGTGAACAAATCAGTCCAACTATTCTCGCAGTGGCAACGATCCTTGTCTGTATTTCAGTCGCCTTATTGATGACGCTTGAATTGTTGCGGCGGCGCTCGGAACGGTTGCGGGGGATAACTCCAGGCTAGCGCGCCTTTCTGGGTCATACCTATAGCTCAACCTTTGATTTTTTGTGATTGGCTGACGCCATTTGGTGTCAGCATTCAAAGGTCAAATCGAACTGGCTTACATGCATGAGGGTCACCGCTGATTATGTTACTCTGCTGACATACTCCTTACATCCGTTCAGCACCAACAAAAAGTCATGTGCCACCCAATCCCCAATAATATCTATAAACCCATATGTAATTTAAATTCTTGCGTAAATTTTACCTACGGTCTTTGCAGTGGTAAGCATACTGGTGGTCATGTATGCCGTGTTATTGACAGAGCTCGAAATATTGCAACGCCATACTGAAAAACGTCTTTGCATTTACCCAGGTTAAGATATACGCTCTGAAAAAGGTTACTATGGCCCATTATCTGGGAGTCTTAACATTATAGCAGCGTGTAACAGGGATCCTTTTCTGCAGACGTTCAGTCTGATGGGCTGTAGATGGAAGATACTGATCTCTCAAATCTATCTGATGATCAAAAATCAATGTAGCGTCTAATAAAATTACCCATTAATATTGTGCACCTTCAGCTCTTTCAGAGTTTGATGTGCTCCATCAACGCAACCTTATTCGTATTTAGCTTGTTAGTAAAAACCATTGAAAAGGTATAGTTATGAAAAATCTCAATCAACCCATCGGTGGGAACGATATGCCTCGTTTTGGTGGTATTGCTACTATGATGCGATTACCCCACGTACCTAACGCAAAGGATCTTGATGTTGCTTTTGTCGGCGTTCCCTTCGACATTGGCACATCTAACCGTTCGGGAGCCAGATTTGGGCCTAGACAAATTCGCAGTGAATCTTGTTTAATTCGACCCTACAACATGGCGACTCGCGCTGCACCGTTTGATTCGTTGCAAGTCGCTGATATTGGTGACGTAGCCATAAATACTTTCAATATCGAAAAGTCGATGGCCATTATCGAATCGGCCTACGATGATATTCTTGCACAGAATTGTAAACCACTGACGATGGGTGGTGACCATACGATTGCCCTACCAATTCTGCGCTCGATTGCCAAAAAATATGGGCCTGTAGGAATAGTCCATGTCGATGCCCATGCCGATATAAACGATACAATGTTTGGTGAGCGTATAGCGCACGGTACTCCATTTCGCCGCGCCATTGAAGAAAAACTAGTCGATCCCAAACGAATGGTACAAATTGGCCTTCGTGCTACTGGGTATGCAGCAGACGATTTTGATTGGCCCCGGGAGCAGGGGGTGCGGGTCGTTCCAGCTGAGGACTGCTGGTATAAATCACTTAAACCGTTAATGTCTGAAGTTCGAGAGCAGCTGGGTGTTGGGCCAGTTTATATCACCTTTGATATTGATGGACTGGATCCAGCTTATGCGGCTGGCACAGGAACGCCCGAAATTGGAGGCTTGACCATTCATCAGGGGCTGGAGATTATTCGTGGGTGTCGTGGACTTGAGGTCGTGGGTGGTGATTTAGTTGAAGTAGCACCCGCTTATGATACGACAGGAAATACGGCGCTGACAGCGGCTAATTTATTGTTTGAGATGCTTTGTGTATTTCCAGGCGTGAAGTATCGGGTATAAAGCTAACCATTATTCTGCCTTAAGAAGCCTTTTTTTACCTCATTTTTAGGATCTAGTCAGCATGAGTTCACCCTTACATATTGGTCTATTGCTGTGCCATACCTTCGAACCCATTCTCGAACAGGTAGGTGGACTCAACTACCCTGCCATTTTTAGAAAGCAATTTCTGGCTATAGACCATAATATTAGATTTACTGACTTTAAAGCTTATACAGGTGAGTTGCCTAATAATGTAGATCAGTGTGATGTTTGGTTAATAAACGGCAGTCCTGCAGGGGTGTATGAAGACATTGAATGGATTCACCAATTGAGTGACTTTATTAAACAACTGGATAAAGTAAAAAAACCAACATTTGGCATCTGCTTTGGCCATCAACTGATGGCCCAAGTACTGGGGGGGAAAGTCTCCCTTAGTCACAAAGGGTGGGGCATCGGCGCTTCGCACAATAAGGTGGTGGAGCATGCCTCATTTATGCAACCTAAGGCCGAAATGATTGATGTGATGGTATTTCACCAAGATCAAGTAGTGCAACTCCCAAAAGGCGCCAAAGTGCTAGCCAGCAGCGATTTTTGCCCCAATTATATGGTGCAATATAACCCCCATATGCTGAGTATTCAGGGTCATCCTGAATTTAACACCCAAATGGTAGAGGGCGTACTTTCTGCTCCCAGTTTCGATGATCGCCCTGCCATTCGGGCACAAGGTATGGCCAACAGTGCGGGCACACCGGATACCCAGCTGCTATTTCAGTGGATTGTTAACTTCTATCGTCAGGCTAACCGACTTGTTAAGGCTAATTAAAATTTACTGAGCACTCGGGAAATAGGGTTAACGAATTTCAAAGGTTAGGCTGCCCCAATAGCTTTCCCAGTCGATGTTAGGTTGTTCAGACCGAATCATTTCAACCGTGTGAAGTAACCAAATGCCGCTATGCGCTAAAGGAATAGTGGCATAACCCAGCGCGTCAGTGCGCAAACTGAATTCAAAAGTAGGTTTGTTTTTTATTTTCCCATGCAGTAATAAATTTGCTGCTGGTTTTTGGTTAAAGGTCAGTTGGACGCGCAACTCATCTCCCTTTGAAAGCTCATAAGGGTTTTGCAGTGGGTTTATATTAAGTGGGTATTTAAAGTCATGGTTATAAAAATTATATTGGCTTTTATCACCAATCTTAATTAATGCCTTAACGTTACGATAATAAATCTCAAGGCCATTTTTTTCACTCTCATTGAGTTGTTTACGGTGTTTTATAATTTTTTCTAAACCTTCATTTTTTAAGTAATCAGTGAATTTTCCTGGCTCTAAATTAACGGATTTCTTTGTACTTTCATAACCAATTGCATAGATACCAGGTGTTTTAATGTTTACATACCCCGCTGGATCACGCCCCAATTCACCCTCAACAGCTTGCAGTCCAGCACCTGTGATGATGTCAAAGTGTCGATACCAAACAGGAATATTAGGCAGCAATTGACCATCCATTTGTTGGCCAACATTAATGGTAATTTCTGTCGTGCGATCAATTTTTTGGTAGAATGGTAGGGCCTCTAACCAAAATTCGTGGGCCCGGATAACCGTGCTACTGGTCAGAAGAATGCTAAAAAATAAAAAGGTTACAGGTTTCATGGTTTTTTTTCGATTAATGTTAGTAATGTTAAGCCTATGGCCGTTGGCTCAAAGTGCTGATGCACATCAATTGCGCCCTGCGATAGTGAACTTAGAGTTTACCCAAAACAGTTCGGTAAAGGTACACATTCAAACCAACATAGAAAGCCTTATTGCCGGCATTGACTCCAGCCATGACGATACGGATGACTCACCCCAAACTGAGCTTTACAACCAGCTAAGAGCTTTGTCATCAGAGCAGTTAACTCGTGAATTTAAATTGCTTGAAGAGTCCATTATCTCTCAACTTAATTTGGCGTTTGATGGGGTTAAGAGTGATTTATCACTGGTTAGACTCGACATTCCTGTCATTGGTAATTTAGATAAATCCCGCTTATCTGATCTTCATTTGTTGGCGTTCATACCTAATCCAAGTGACTCAGATAAACCACAGGTTACTTGGCAGTACCCAAAAAAGTTTGGCAACAATGTAGCCCACTTTTACTATGATCAAACGCCACAGGAGAAAACATCTCACTGGTTAACCGATGGCGTAATGAGCCCTCCTTTTGAATTAAACGCAGCTTATACCCCCAAGCCGTTTACCCAAGTGGCTACAGAATATACTGTTTTAGGTTTTGAGCATATCGTGCCCAAAGGCATAGATCATATTTTATTTGTCTTAGGGCTATTTTTACTCAGCGTAAAACTGCGCCCTTTATTGTTACAAGTCACCGCATTTACTTTGGCCCACAGCATTACTTTAGGCTTAACGATTTATGGCGTTATTAGTCTCTCACCCAGTGTCGTTGAGCCCCTGATTGCCTTATCCATTGTTGCTGTGGGTATTGAGAACATGTTTGTTAAAACGGTCAAAATAAGGCGCGTCGTGGTGGTCTTTTTGTTTGGCTTATTGCATGGCATGGGCTTTGCTGGGGTGTTATCGCAGCTTGGGTTGCCGGAGTCAGATTTCGCAACAGCGTTGGTGTTTTTTAACATTGGCGTGGAAGCCGGGCAACTATTCGTTATTGCTGTTGCCTTTTTGTGTGTCTTTTGGTTACTCAGAAAGCAACAGCTTTATCGCCAATGGGTGGTCATCCCTGTCTCAGCGCTCATTTCTTTGATTGGTCTTTATTGGACCTATGAGCGCCTCTTTCTTTAGGTAAACTATTCGCTGTAGTTAAAACTGATGACTTTAGGTCATACTGATAGAGACCTAATTGAAGATATTTTAATTTGGGGTGTTTTAGTTTGACATAATTTAATGAGGTCTAAATGATTTAGATCTAAGATGCTAAGTGAACACCCAACATAATAAGTAATACTAGGTTCGCTGCATAACCCACAATAAAGAAATAACTACGAGGGCTTGGGTTTGCTTCTGTTGCAACCACATAATACAACGCCATATGTAAGATCCGCGCGATAGCATAAACCCAGACCAAAATACCCAACCAGAAGGCATCCATACCCACCAACATACCTAGTAAAGCTGGACCAAACATCATTAATAAGTTTTCGTGAGAGTTTAAAAAAGTACGATGACTCCGAAATACAAAAGACTCATGGCTCAGTTGGGTATCTAAAATACCAGCCACATAATGTTTCTGTTTACGGTGGGCTCTAGACGCCACGGTTGCTTGAATAAAAATGGTCACCAGAATAAGCCAAAGGCCCCAAATGGCAAATGAATAAGTTGTGATCATAGTTTGACTCTTAACTTAATTATAAAAATAACTTAATAAATATAAACATAAATATAAAAATAAATAGTCATAAAAACCCAAATTTTGTGCCTAGGAGACCTTCGTTTAGCTTTAATTTAACCTTCATTAAAACTTGCAGGTCAGGGTTTAGACAGATTCTTGAGCCTTATTCATGCTCAAAGCCATGGCTTCAGCAATCTTAATGCCATCAATGGCTGCCGACATAATACCCCCTGCATAGCCAGCACCTTCTCCGGCTGGGAATAAACCTTGGGTATTAACACTTTGATAATCTTTATCTCGCTTAATGCAAATAGGCGCCGAAGTTCGTGTTTCAACTCCAGTCAATAAAGCATCTGCTAAAGCGAACCCCTTCACTTTGCGGTTGAACACTGGAATCGCTTCACGAATAGCGTCAATACAAAAGTCGGGTAAGGCGTCAGCCAAATCTGTGAGTTTGATACCCGGCTGAAAGGAAGGTTCAACACTGCCCAATTGCTTGGATGACTGGCCCTTTAAAAAGTCGCCCACTGTTTGGGCTGGGGCATCATAGTTCTCCCCTCCAAGCACATAAGCTTGGCGCTCCAATTGACGCTGTAACTCAATACCCGCCAAAGCATTGCCTGGATAGTCAGACGGATTAATGCCCACCACAATGGCACTGTTGGCATTGCGCTCAGCACGGGAGTATTGACTCATGCCGTTAGTAACCACCTGATGCGGTTCAGATGCTGCTGCTACAACTGTGCCTCCTGGGCACATACAAAAACTGTATACAGATCGGCCGTTAGCACAATGATGCACTAGCTTGTAGTCGGCAGCACCTAGAATTTCATTACCTGCATTAGGCCCAAAGCGGGCTTGGTCGATCACCGACTGCGGATGTTCAATGCGAAACCCAATAGAAAAGGGTTTGGCTTCAATATAAACCTTGTTATCAAACAACATCTCAAAGGTGTCACGAGCACTATGCCCTATAGCCAGAGCAATATGCTTAGAATGAATCACCTCGCCATCAGCCAAAGTCACACCACACATCTTACCATCTTCTATTTGAACTCCATCAACACGGGCGTTAAAACGAATTTCGCCACCGAGTTCAATGATTTTAGCGCGCATTTTTTCCACCATCGACACCAATCTAAAGGTACCAATATGGGGCTTACTCACAAACAATATTTCGTCAGGCGCACCCGCTGCAACAAACTCAGCAAGTACTTTGCGGCTATAGTGTTTTGAGTCTTTAACCTGACTGTATAGTTTACCGTCAGAGAAGGTACCTGCTCCACCCTCACCAAACTGTACGTTAGATTCAGTGTTAAGGATTTTCTTACGCCAAAAGCCAAAGGTGTCTTTGGTTCGTTGCCTCACTGCTGCGCCACGCTCTAAAACAATGGGCTTATAACCCATTTGTGCCAGCACTAAAGCCGCCAACAAACCACAGGGGCCAAACCCAATGACTAGGGGCCGTTGTTGAGCTTTTGCCTGCGCTTTAGCAACAAATTTATAGCTCATATCAGGGCTAGTTTTAATAAGCTGATCATCGGCAAATGCAGCCAGTAAAGCGTCATTTTGGTTGGTGTTCACGTCTAGGGTGTAGATCAGTACAATCTTACTTTTTTTACGCGCATCATAGCCTCTGCGATGCACCACATAGTCTAACAAATCGTCCGTTTGAATCGACAGACGTGCCAGAATAGCAAGGCCAAGGGCCTCATCATCGTGTTCAAGTGGTAATTGCAGATTACTGATGCGTATCATCTAAGCGTTCCAATACAGGGTGTGGCTGATCTGTGTGACTGATCCATGGTAGGAGGCCATTTTACCTACTTATAGTGTCACTGTCTTATAGTTACCCCAGATAAGCGCTATAAATCTGCTAACAACTATGTCAATGCCATAGAATGCTTCGAACTACCTAAAATGCTTGTCGTGCCTCAGGCTTCAGTCAAATGGTCACTCTTATTTTTTAGCAACTTGTGTTAGCGACTTTTGTTAACCACTCACCTATCCCAACCACCTGACAAAACTCACCATGCAGATCTGAAAGGGCGATGTCATGAATTAATTGTGCAGCATAAGTAGATCCGTCAGGTCCCACTCGATCAAAAGTGGCACAGGCTTCACCCACCAAACGCACATCAAAACCCATATTACCCGCCATTCTCACGGTAGTGGAGACACAATGATTAGTGGTTAACCCCGCAATAGCCAGTTGGTTGATATGATTACGGCGTAAGTACACCTCAAGCTCGGTGCCTATAAATGACGAATTTTCACGCTTAACAATTAACTCCTCCCCCGCTATTGGCGTTAGCTCTGGCCAAATTTCACCACTACTTTTGTCCCTTCTTAAAAGGCTGTTAACATCTCGGCTATGGTGCACCACGTGCACGATAGGAAGCTGATGAGCGCGCCAGTGGTTTAGTAGTTGTAACAGATTATGCTCTAACGCCGGATTATTGCGGTTAGCACCCCAGTAACCCCAGTCTTTAAACCCTTGCTGGCAGTCAATAAGGATGAGTGCGCATCGATCATGAGGATGGCTCATTATTTCCAGCCTTGAAGCCATTGATTGGTGTCTTTTAGTTGTTTCCATTGGATCAAAAACGAGCGTTTGGACATGATGGCTTCCATAGTACAAGACACCACCCTCTCATCTTCATCGAACTCCACCTCGGTAATAGTGAAGTGTTTTTCCTTATTTTCAGGTTTTACAGCCGTCCACTTACTATGGAGTAATTTTTTTGAGCTAATTGGATTCACAGATTTTTCCTGAGCAATAAAGAGTGTTTTTTAAGTCGATCAATAGTCTAGCTGGCAGTCTACTTAAACCGTCGGTTTTTGGTAGGTCACCCAGTGGGTTTTGTCTGATAACTTATCATAAACCCCACGGCCCCTATAATTATTTTCGGCAGTAATCCAGCGCACAAAAGGCCAGCCTTTTTGCACCGCAGACTCATTAAGACCTTGGTACAAAGCTTCGACAATACCTTGGCCACGACATTCGGGTTTAATGAACAAATCATCAAGAAAACCTACAATCTTACCCCTCAGCGGTGATGGCATAGCACGATAGTGCATTAAGCCTAAACACTGCCCTGTATCATCTTTGGCCACCAGTGCGTAAAACCCATTGTTTTTATCAAATATCCAAGACCATACGGTATCAAGGATTTCTTGATTCATAGGCACTTGATAGAATTCCGCATAGCCACGGTAAAGGGCTTGCCATTGCGATTTATCTTGCAGACTTAATTCACCCACCACTATCTTCATAACAACCTCTTAAGCCTGCGGCTTGACTGCTTTATCAACTAATCTAGGCACTACTTTATGACCTTAAGACCATAATAACAAGCGAGCTAATTGAACAACACCCGCCCTATTGGCCTTCTCTCATCCCTCTCTGTTTCATTTATCTATTTCTGAAAATTATTGGCTCACAACAGATTAAAAGTGTAGTCGTTTTTCTACGTATTACTCGCCCTGTTACAAAAAAAGAGCGGTTTGCGCTCCTTATTTTTTAAACAGAGCTATGCTGTATATCCAACCTCGTACTGCTAGGTTATTCAATACTAAAGTCACCCTGCTTAATCCTGAAAATTTAAAAGCCAAATGGGTTAACCACGAAAAGCGTTACTATTGACCAGCCCATTACTAATTTCAAAGTAAAAAAAGGCCAGCATAAGCTGGCCTTTGGTGGGTGGTGATCTGAGTTAGACGATCTTTAATCCATATTCTTCACTGGCGTCTTGC
>Ga0209712_10000567_pt1 | contig 32641 bp, 30 predicted proteins | sample ArcOceMetagenome_FD_187443 | JGI IMG/M metagenome (GOLD analysis project Ga0209712, IMG submission 187443) | Marine eukaryotic phytoplankton communities from Arctic Ocean - Arctic Ocean - Greenland ARC118M Metagenome (SPAdes) (version 2) | ecosystem: Environmental > Aquatic > Marine > Oceanic...
ATGCCAAAAAGGCAGGCACTCGCAAATTGACAACCATAAATAACAGCAGCGCTATGCCTGCACCGGCAACAATAAATAGACTTAAATCCACATCAAATCCTTGGCGACATTAGTTTTTAACCCTTAATTCTCAGCCCTTAATTTTCAGCTCTTAATTTTCAACCATCACTGTTGCGACCTTTAGGTGGTCGCCAATAATAATTTCAAATTCACCTGGCTCAACAATAGGCTTCATATGACGGTCTAATAGCTCAAAATCTTTATTATCAATGATGAAACTCAATGACTTCTTCTCACCGCGTTTTAAATGTATACGCTTAAACGCCACCAATTTTCTAACCGGCGTGGTCACTGTGCTGACCTTGTCATTAATATAAATCAATACCACTTCGTCGCCATCCATTTCACCTGTATTTTCAATATCAACAGTCATGGCAAGACTATCTTTAGTGGTCATGGTTTCTGGCAGGCTGAGATTGCTATAGTCAAAAGTCGTGTAAGACAGGCCATAACCAAAGTAGTACAGCGGCTGGCGCGAGCTAAGATAGAAGCCGCCGCGATGAAAGGCTGAGGGCTTGTGGTTATAAAAGCTCTGCAAATGACCCACAGAGCGCGGCACGGTAATCGGCAGTCTGCCAGCTGGGTTAATCTTGCCAACTAGTGTTTCCGCAATAGCTTGGCCGCCATACATACCCGGCTCCCATGCCTCTAAAATGGCATCGGCATTCTCAGTTAACCACTCCGAGGCAATCGGACCACCATTAACTAAAACCACGACTAATTTTGAACCGCTGGCTTTGATGTTTTTAAGCAGTTCAATCTGGTTTCCCACCAAGTCTAATGTGGGACGATCAACATTCTCAGCACTGGTTTTGTTGGGATCAAAGCGCAGTGAATTCTCACCCATAACCGCAATAACCACATCAGCTTGCTTGGCTGACTTGCTCACGGCAGATAGCTCAGCAGCGGAAATCAGTTCGTGTCGGGCAATAGCCACATGATCAATTATCGAGTCAGCTGCATATTGTTGCTTAATGCCCTCTAACACCGTAATCACATTATCGTCTGGCTGCACACGAGCCCACTCCCCCAAGAGTGCCTGATGATCAGCATTGGGGCCTGTGACTAAAAGACGCTCGACACCCTGTTTCAGAGGTAAGACACCATTGTTCTTCAGTAGCACCATAGATTTTTGCGCAGTTTTTAATGCCAGGTCACGATGAGCCTTGCGCAGCAGCGTATTATTCACTGCCTCTTGGCTGGTATAACGGTTTTCAAATAATCCTAACTGAAATTTGGCATAGAGAATTTTGCTCACCGCATCGTCAATGCGACTCTGGGGTATTTCACCCTCCTCCACCAAGGCTTTTACATTGTCAAAAAACCCCGGGCCCTGCATATGCACATCCATACCCGCCAGCACAGCCACTTTGTCCGCTTGTTTTTCTGAATCGACAATTTTGTGGGCGGTTTCAAGACGCTGAATATCCATCCAGTCGCTGACATAAAAGCCTTCAAAACCCCATTCATTGCGAATCAAATCGGTTAAATAGCCTTCATGGGCATGAGCAGGAATACCGTTAATTTCATTGTGGGCCGGCATAATGGTGTAGACACCATTTTCAATTGAGCCGATAAAGGGGGGGAAGAAAATTTCATGCAAGGTACGCTCGGAAACATCTGCTGGTGCGCCATTGACACCATTGTAGGCAATGCCTCCAGCGACAAAATGTTTGGCAGAGGCCAACACGTTGGACTCAGAGCCAAAGTCTTTACCCTGATAACCCCGCACCATGGCATTACCCATCTCCGTGACTAGGTAGGGATCTTCACCGAAGGTTTCACCAATACGGCCCCATCGCGCATCGCGCACCACTTCCACATTAGGGGAGTAGGCCCAGTGAAATCCGGTTGCGCGCATTTCACTGGCGGTGTACTGGGCCATTAATTCGGCTAACTCAGGTTCAAATGATGCGGCCAAGCCAATTTGAGTGGCATAGATAGTGGTGGCATCCATATACATGCCATGACCATGTATGGCATCGGTGGCGATCAGCAGTGGAATTTTAAGGCGCGAGGTTTCAGCCAAGCTTTGTAAAATATTGGCTTCTTCAAAGGTAGAGACTTTTAAAAACGAACCGATTTTGCCCTCTTTAATCAGCCCTGCTCTATCGCCTAAGGCTAAGGTGTAATCTGTTTTAGTGTCTTTGCTATCAAAATCGATATCCGACGCCTCACCGACAAACTGGCACATCTGGCCAATTTTCTCATCCAGCGTCATCTCTTCAAGTAACAGCTCAACACGCTGGTCTGAAGATAAACTCGGATCTAAATAAGAGGCTGTGGCAGCGATGCTGTCGACTGAAACAATAAAGCAGGCCGACAGGATCAGCCGTTGAATAGCAGAGTTCATAAAAAAGGCCCTAGTAAGAGAGTTGTAGAGTTTTCCGCTGGCTTATTAGGAGTCAGTTATTGTCAACGGCGTATTGGTTGCGCAATCATTCTATGTAACAATAGGGTTCTTTACAACTATCAGCGCGTAAAACCACATGTTAAAGCCATGAATACCCTACGCCGTTAAATGATTGCGCAAACACACATTTGGATAGAACCATTATAATGTCGTCATTAGAAACCACTGCTCAGCATCAACTACAGCCCTTGCTGGTGGTAATCATGGGCGTGTCGGGAACCGGTAAGTCAACGCTCGCCAGTGAAATTGCCAGACGCTGCGGATTTACTTTTATAGATGCCGACTCTTTTCATAGTGCCGAAGCGATTGCACAGATGTCTCAGGGCATCCCCCTAACCGATGCACAGCGAGCACCTTGGATAGAGCGACTATATAGCCAGCTCTGTCAGCATGAATCAGAAAATAAGAACTGCATCCTCGCCTACTCCGGATTAAAGCAACAACACAGGGAAGTCATATTTAGCACTTTTAAGAATACCGCTGGAGTCTTATTAAACGCCGACCAAAGGTTGATAACTGAGCGTTTAGCCAAGCGCACTGATCATTTTATGTCTCCGCATTTACTCAGTAGTCAAATTGCCGAGATGGAACCCTTTGGTAATGAAATACAGTTGTTAAGGCTCGATACGGCGGAGAGCATAGAACAGTTATTGGTGAAATTTGACCACTTTATGTCCTTATTAAAATAATCGCCCGTTAAGTACTTAACCCTTTGTGAAAAGGTTATTTATCCCAGCTATAGATCTCCGAAAGGCTCAAAAACAAGCAGAGACAAATAGAATAAGGACTAAATTAATCTTATTTTCTTTAGACAGCGTAATTGCTTCAGCGTAAAAAATTATAACCGGAGTGAGTTTTGGACATTATTATTTCATCTATCGCCTTTTTCAGCATAACCACCTTTGTCTATTTTAGAGTCGGGTTTGCCAACATTACCAACAGCTATAGGCTCTGGTTCCAAGATGGCTACTGGGTAAACTACAACATGGTAGAAGCTGGGGCCTGGCTTGCTAAAGCCGCTGTCATCTTGCCCGGGCTTATTTGGCAAAAAGAAATCTGGCAGTTACATGTGATTACACTGTTTACTTCCGGCCTGTTGATCTGGGTATCTGAACGGAAGTTGCTGCCGACAATGGTGGCCTTTAATACTCTTTGGATTGGGTTATCTTCGGTGGTGATTGTGCGGAATCTATTCTGAGGTGGTTAATTCAGAATAAATTGTGTCTCACGAGCTTGAGCTTGGTAACCCGCTGCCCTTGCTAAGAAAGCAGAAACTAACAGATGCGCTAGGCCTGAGAACAGACAAAAATCCAGCGCAATAGAGAGGCAACCTATCAGGGCTACTCACCTCAGCCGCAAAGGCTAAAGCGCCAAAAGAAGAACCGTGAATGACATGATAAACAGGGACGCAACCTATCTGCACAGGGATTCCGCTCAACCTTTCGTGACTCTATTGCCTACAAGACGACCTGTGACGGTGTAATGGCTGAACACGGCCTCACTCACAACAAGATCCCCGACGTGGCAATCGCCCCCTATCAACGAAATACTCTGGTGGAGAGGCGTCGAGTGATAATACAGATATACGCAGATTACGTCTGCCAGACTGAGGCTGACAAAGATAAGGTAACGAAAATAAGCGCGTAATTAACAGGTAAATCAATGGAACGATCACTTTTACCCGTACGTTCAATTATCGTTTAAGCCTCTGGCTCCACTACTCCCAAGCAGGGTTATACAACCATGGATGGGCGATTGCGGTACTGTGATCAGTTATCAAGTGAATTCATGGTACCAAATTGCGAACAGTGAAAAAATTACCCGTACAGCAGACACTTATAAAAGCTAAAAGGCATGCGAAGAAAGGCGAAGTAACCTGTGCTCAAACGCTTTATCGTAAGATCTTAGATACTTTTCCCGAAAATCAAAGGGCGCAACAAGGCCTAACGGCTCTAACAAATTCTCATAAAGCTAATATCACTCAAAATCCACCTCAATATATCGTTGAGAATTTGATTGATCTTTATGAAAAAGGGCATTTGGCAGCAGTAGTTGATCAGGCTCAGAGGCTCGCGGAAAATTATGCGACGGCTTTTATCATTTGGAATATTCTGGGTGCTGCAAATAATGGTTTGGGTCGGTTTTTTGAAGCGTCTAAAGCATTCGAAAAAGTGACGGAACTAAACCCAAACTACCCTGACGGTTTTAATAATCTTGGGATTGCGCTCAATCAGCAAGAGAAGCTGGACGAGGCCATAGAAGCATACAGCAAGGCCATATCCCTCAAGCCAGATTATGCTGAAGCCTATAGCAATATGGGGAATGCTCTTAACGGCCAAGGAAAGCTTGGCGAGACCATCGAAGCATACAATAAGGCCATAGCCCTCAAGCCAGATTATGCTGAAGCCTATAACAACATGGGGCATGCCCTTAAAGACCAAGGGAAGCTTGGCGAGGCCATAGACGCTTTCAGCAAGGCCATATCCCTCAAGCCTGACTATCCTAAAGCCTATAGCAATATGGGAAATGCTCTTAAAGACCAAGGAAGGCTGGGCCAGGCCATAGACGCTTTTAGCAAGGCCATATCCCTCAAACCTGATTATGCTGAAGCCTATAACAACATGGGGAATGCTCTTAGAGACCAAGGCAAGCTTAACAAGGCCATAGAAGCTTTCAGCAAGGCCATATCTCTCAAACCTGATTATGCTGAAGCCCATAACAACATGGGGGCTGTTCTTCAAGAGCAACGGAAGCTTGACGAGGCCATACAAGCTTTCAGCAAGGCCATAGCCCTCAAGCCTGATTATACTGAAGCCTATAGCAATATGGGGAATGCTCTTAAAGACCAAGGAAAGCTGGGCGAGGCCATAGACGCTTTCAGCAAGGCCATATCCCTCAAGCCTGATTTTGTGGAAGCCTATAACAACATGGGCAATGCTCTTAAAGACCAAGAGAAGCTTGACGAGGCAATAGAAGCATACAATAAGGCCATATCACTCAAGCCTGATTATGCTGAAGCCTATAGTAATATAGGGATTGCAACTCTTATGAAGCAGGATTTCACAAAAGGGTTTGAATTGTATGAGTGGCTCCTAAACACCAAAAAATTTCTTGGAACAAAATGGAACACGCCGAAGCCCATTTGGGCAGGTCAAAGAAAAAAGAATGTATTTTTATGGGCTCAGCAGGGCATCGGTGATGAAATTATGTTCGCATCACTCATCCCCGAACTATCTGCCGTCTGCTCAAGACTAATTATTCAGTGTGATAAACGCCTCATCCCGCTTTTTAAGCGCTCATTTTGCCAAGACATTATCTACCTGAGTGACCGATGCTCTGTGCAAGAGGCGGATTATGATTTTCACATACCAATGACATCGCTTCCTAGAGTCTTTCGACCCAGCTTGGAAAGCTTTAACGCATCCTCAAAAGGATATTTACATTGTCTAAACGATAAGGCGTGCGAACTAAGAAAGGTAATCTTAGGAAGTGATATAAAAAAGCTTATCGGCATCAGTTGGGCTTCAGCATCAACGTTACCCAGTGCGCATCACAGAAACATAAAGCTCGCACAGCTTGCCAAACTCTTAGATGGACCCGACACGCAGCTAATCAGCTTACAATATGGCGATGTTTCTGAGGAGATTTTACAGTTGAGATCGGACTCAGGCATTCAAGTTACGGAAGTTGAACAGGTTGATAACCGTAATGATATTGATGGTTTAGCAGCCCTCATCATGGCCTGTGATCAAGTGGTTTCTATCGACAATGCAACCGTTCATTTAGCCGGAGCCTTAGGTGCTGACACTAAAGTATTATTGCCGTTCAATCGAGATTGGCGATGGGGAATTGAGCAACCAAGTAGCTATTGGTACGATTCGCTCACCTTATATCGACAAAATCGCCCGAACGATTGGGACAAGGTTTTTGCTCAAGTGCGAGAAGACTTGAGGGCTTGAGGGCTTGAGGGCTTGAGGGCATTATGAAAGATATTGTTTGTCTACCAGTGCATGATGCGGTGGCAGTCCAGCAGTATCAGAAGGGATGGGCAAAGGGGATCATGTTAGAAACGTGGCAGAAACATGCGAGAGGGCTAAGTACAAAGGCGAAGATCGATTACCCACTCTAAGGAACAACTGCAACAATACTTAAAAAACATCATTGATGGAGCTGTTAGGCCATTAATCACTCGTTGCGGATATTGAGACAACGAAACCTACTCGAGTAATCGAGAGTTCAATTCGGTGTTAACGCCCAAACCTTAATAAACTCACTGCTGGTATTGGCCTGTATGGTACCTATTTCGATAGCCAGATAGCAGAGCTTGTGATGAAGACAATGCAAGCTGATGGCATAGTAGCGTTACCGATACACGACAGTTTTCTTGTTAGAACTGACTATCCGCAGTGGTTAGAAGTGGTCATGGAAGCTGCTCTTAAAGATGTCACTGGTGGTATTGTTGCCACAGACGCTGATGGCCCTAAGCTGTCTAAGCACTTTGCACTGAGCAAGAAAGAGTTGATTAACGACGAAAGCAATGGAATAGTTAATGGCGGCTCTTTAGAGCTTAATAGTTTGTTTGAAGAATCCGTAATGACAAGATATTTGAGCTACTGCCAACAGTGGGATTCTCAGAAGCTCTAAGACCAATAACTACAAACGTCTAGAAGTTGCTCCTTTTAGAGCTCTTTAAAGCTCTATAGGTTCATTGAGTTTGTTGAGTCCCTACTGTTACCCTGCGAGGCTGAGAGCTAGTAGTTGTTACCACTAGTTATCGTTAATGTTTCGCTAGAGCCTCTGTTACGGGAAACAGGTTCAGCAGTTCCTTTACTAAGAATAATTATAGGCTTCGTATATGCGCCTCTTTCGCCTTTACAGCTTCGCACTACTCATAATTCTAGTCAGCTCTAACTTAGCTGCAATCTCACCTCCAGATACTAATAACTCCGTGATTTCCATTTCACGTGCAGCGTACAGTGAAAAACTGCAGGGCTTTTGGCTGGGGCAAAATATTGCCAACTGGACTGGTTTGATCACCGAAATGGATAAGGTGGGCACACCGGAGACAATGCCGTTTTACACTGATGAGGATTGGGGTAAGCCTGACTTAAAAGCTATGTGGGGTGAATATGTCCCCCATGCTAGCCACATTGATTTTTACTTTGAGGAACAAGGTCAACCCTGGGGCTCGGATGACGATACAGATATCGAATATATGTATTCCTTTCTCCATGATCAGCATCGAGTGAACAAGCTTAATGCTGAGCAAATACGCAGGGGTTGGTTAAAGCATATTTACTCCGAGACCGATGCACCACTGTTTAAGAAATTCTCTGATTCCACGCCACAAAAAGACAACTTCTTGTGGGTGTCAAATGAGCGAGCGCGTATCTTGATGGAGCAGGGTATGAGCCCGCCAGAGACCAGTGATCCGGCTAATAATTCGAACTCTCTAATGATTGATGCCCAGCTCACCACTGAGATATTCGGTCTTCTAGCGCCAGCCAGAGCCGATATAGCGGTGGAAATTGCCTCGCTGCCGATTCGCACTACGGCTATTTTAGATGCCCAATGGATCTCGCAGTTTTATGTAGCTATGCATGCATTGGCCTCTAGGGTGGATCCTACCCTGAGCTTAAAGGAGCAGACACAGTGGCTCGCTGAACAGGCGAGAAAGCAGCTCCCCGAAGATTCTAGCGCTGGGAAAATGTATGCTTTCGTTAAAACCCAGTATCTGAATAATCCAAACAAAGAGGATTGGGAAAGTACCAGAGATGCTTTGTATCAACGCTATCAGTTATTGATAACCGATGGTTACACCTATGATCAGCCCTTCGATGCGGGAATCAATTTTGCCGCAAGTTTGGTCAGTCTGTTTTACGGTGAAGGTGATATCAAACGTACACTTCAGATTGGTACATTGGCGGGCTGGGATTCAGATAACCCTACTGCCACCTGGGGTGGATTACTGGGCTTTATGCTGGGTAAGCAGGGGGTAGAAGAGGCCTTTAACAAAACCAACCTTTCGACCAGCTATTCGATTCATCGGACCCGACGGAATTTTCCCGACCAGACTCCAGATCAACTGGGCGAAGATGATTTCGCCAATATGGCGGCTCGAGATTTACGCACCATAGATAGGGTGGTGGTGGAGTTGATGCAGGGATCAATCGATACGGATACCAATCGATGGATAATTCCTATCTTGTAGAAGGGGGTAACATGTAGTCTTGATCAAGCACTAGGCTAGCGGCTTCTCGCTTAAATTCCGTACTGTACGTTCTTCGTTTGTTCATCATTAAACACCTCTCATCCAGTGGTGACTTTACCACCTAAGTTGGTGTCCGACTTTAATAGACCACTACAATGTTGATGAAGTCGCAGGATTGATTGGTATAAAAGCCAATGGAGACATTAGGCTTGTAGCTGTGGTAGTTAAAGTCAGAACGGTTGTAGCACTCTCCGGCCAATGAACCAGTAGCTAATAGCAGTAATCCGCAATAGACCGTAAGGACAGAAGGTAGCCTCATAACAGAGTTGCCAAGAGGCTGTCGCATCCTACTAGCCTTCTTGGCTATCGCGATCATGGCTTTGCTGTGTAGCCGCTTTTGTTATATGTATGAAGGCTAGAATTCTGGCATACCCAGGTGAATATTTATAGACATCACTACCTATCTCTTCAATCTTCTAATCAAACAAACACTATTGATATTTATGATCCTGATTTATTGCGTTGTTAGTTGGTTATTTCATCCAAATGACTCTGATATATTTTTGCATAATAATCAAAAGAGTCTATACCGCCTTTTTTTTCATCTTTAACACCTGAGTCAGGGTTGTGCGTACTATAACGACGTACTGTTACAATCAATTCATCATCAATTGCCTTTTGAGTTAAAGAAATACTTGCGCCTTGGTTATCTGAGTTTTTAAAAGACATATAAACATCTATATAAAACTCACCGGATATCATTTGGCCTCCTATTTTAACCCCGTGTTTTAGTTTGTTAGAGGTATAATCAATAGATTGAATAAGTTTTTGATCAAGATTTTCCAGTATTGTATTAGCAATACTTTCCTTAGACCCAAATATCCGCTTTGCAGCTCTCGGAAACCTTAACCTAGTATTTTTCTCTATTGCTTCAATTAGAATTTCTTTATCCTCCTCACTAAGTCCTTCTTTTTTATTGATATTACCGTACAAAACAATCAATTTTTTTTCATTGTATTTGTTCGATTCAATATTTTGTATTACATCTTGAATATCCATCTACTCTCCGAAAACTGACTAACAGCTTATTATTGAGACTATTCAGTAATCTAATTCCCATAATATTTATTTTATTTAAATTAATATCACATGATGTAATAACGTTACTAAACATAAATATTAAATTATTCCTAAAACCCAAGTATTGAGACTACAACCTTCTTTTGATGGTAATGAGATAACAATGACTATTAATCTAATCAAACCTTTTTCTATCATCCAATTCATTACTGTTATCAAGTGTTTTAAATAAATCACCATCATCGAGTGATTTAGCTTTATTAACCCTGGTGAGAATTGTTGGAATGCTAAACGGAAGCCAGACAATCTCAAGCTCAATGTTGCTGATGCAAAACTAAGCCAGATATATAAAAAACTCGACCCTGACAAACCTGCTTATACAGCACAGGTAGCGGGGGAGGTGGAACACATATGTATCATTGGGCTGGATATAGAGCGATTACTAATCGAGAGTGGGCAAGACTCCATACGCCGCCAACAATAGCCAGACCTCAGCATCACTAAAAAACAATCCACACTGACATAACTACTGGTACATTGGGTAAACTGCAAAACAGGGTTTAAGAGGTCTAAGAAGCCAATAGAATATCGTAAGTAAATGATTTAATAATGATTTTTTGCATTTCATTATGGCAGTGTTTGTTAACGGCTAGCGGTGCCCTCGACGGACTAAAAGCCCCATGAATAAAGCACCGCCCCCCCTAAGCCGCATAGAACCGTCTGGCCTATGCGTTGACACGTTCCTACAGTCTCGGCTGCCAACATGAAGCTTTCCGTGGGTGGTTGGGCTAAAATGAATGGATCAATAATCCTCTATACGATCGTATTCTCTGGCAAAAACATATGAATTCTCATCTATATTTCTTATAAAACTCTCATCAACCTCGTCAATAGTAGAAACGGTTTCTCTATCCAAATTTATTGAGATTAATTTCATGTTCTGGTCTAAAATTTCGATGAAAAAAGAACGAATTACATCATATGAGTGTCTATTTATTGATAAAAGCTCATATATGTTTTGCTCGTCTTCAATAACATGGCTAGGTGTTTCAGCTATAGATGGATCGTATTGGGACCATTGCCCTTCACCTAGCGACATGTTAGCAATTTTCTCAAATATGTTAAATTCTCCGATTGCGAGCTCCCTGGAAAGAACATACACTACCTTCCCGTCACCATCTCTGATAAATCCAAAATTAGGAATGTGTGGAAGAGCTTGCATGATCTATGAATAACTTTCAGGATTTAAAAAATCTTCCATAGGAGAGATGCCCAGAATTTCTCCAGCCTCCTCTCCAACACAGCTCATATCTTTTCCTCCGATAAAATAACCTTCATCCCATTCCCCGTCTACCCATTGTTCGTAACAAACAGTTACTTCGTCATCTATTGTTGCTGGATATAACAAAAATAGGCTTTCAAAAGACGTCCCAATAATCATCTCAGAAACTAGTCCAGGATGGCACAAAACCTCTTCGGTCTTCAGCGCAATAAGAAAAATATACTGCTCTTCTGCATCATCATAATTACACCTTAAATCCTCAGAGCTATTTGCTGGATGAATCGACATTTTATCAAAAGAAATTTCATACATGTTAAAATCATCAGATTCTGTAAATATGCTGTACCAGCTTCCTTTATTATCAGGATTGCTCATTAAGGCATTCAAACTATCTTTTTTTAATGTTGGGATATCGTCTTCCGACCAAAATCCAATCTTAAATAAATATATGCTCATATCGCGTCCTCGTTTTTAGATATCATACTATTATGCATAGATTATTGGCAACCCCTTAGTGTCGTAGATACCTGATAGCGTAACAATTCACGCAAACAGAAGGTATTTAATACGAGTGGTATACGCTATCCAGAAGAGTTTATGATCGAGGCAGTAAAGTAGTTTACGGACCTGGGTTACAAGATCTGCGAGGTCGCCAAGCGACTCGGGCTGACGCCCAAGAGCATGCATGACTGGATCAAGAAATACGGTGATACCGTACCCAGCATCAAACAATCACCGGCCGACAAGATGAGCTGCGACAGCTCAAGGCTCAGCTTCGAAGAGTCACGGAGGAACGGGATATATTAAAGGAACCCGCAGTGTATTTCGCAAGCGAGTCAAAGAAAAATACCCGCTCATAAAGGCAAGACTCAAGCAATATCCAGTGGAGGCCATGTGTCGAGTGCTGGAAATTCATCCCAGCGGATTCTAAGCCTGGCTCAAACAATCCGAGAGCAAGCGGGCCATTAAGGATAACCGTCTGATCGGGCAGATCAAACAGTTTTGGATAGAGGGCGGATTGTCTTATGGCCGTCGAAACATCACGTTGGGTATGAAAGACCACGGGGAGTCTTGCGGCAAGAATCGCGTGTACCGCATTGTGCGAGAAGCCGACATCCGTTCTCAGCGGGGCTATAAGTGACACTGTGGTTTCAATGGTGGGGGTCTGAGCCATGTTGCACCAACAACTTAGATCGTGGGTTTGAAGCCGCCGAGCCAAATCGATCGTGGGCCACCGATTTTACTTATGTTCGAACCCACGAGGGTTGGCTGTACCTGACAATCCTGCTGGATCTATTCTCACGGCAAGTAGTGGACTGGAGCATAAAGAGTAATCCCAGGGCAGATCTGGTCATTTATGAACTTCTGATGGCGCTGTGGCGGCGAAAGCCAGAAGATAGTGTGCTCATTCATTCAGATTAGGGAGTGCAATATACCTGTGACGACTGGCGTAAGTTCGTCAGTAATAATAATCTTGAGCTGAGTATGAGTCGCCGAGGTAACTGCCATGATAACGCTGTGGCTGAAAGCTTCTTCTCATTGCTGAAGACGGAGCGCATTAAACGCAAGATCTACAAAACAAGGAGTGAGGCCAGCGCTCAGATATTCATCTACATTGAATTGCTCTACAATCCAAGCCGTCAACACGGCAATAATGATGGGTTGTCGCCGATAGAGTTCGAAAAACAGTACTATCAGAAGCTATCAAGTCTCTAGTAAACTAGAGTCTTCCCATCTTTTATATCATTAAAGGAGAAAAATATGAATGCCGAAATAAAAAAAATTGAAAAAAAACTTTTGAAAAAAATTAGAGAACACACATTTAATAACAAAGAGCTTTTGAACGCACATCATTTCATGTTTGCTTGTCCTGTTAACAAAAATGGTGAGTCGGCTGACATTATTATTTGTGGCTTAAATCCTGGTGGAGACCCTAAAGAAGACTTTAGAAAACTTTATAATGGAGAGCCGTTTCCGACAGAGGAGTCTTCAGATTATGACTGGTGGGTGGAAGATGGTAATCAAGTCAGAAGTAGCGGTGCATTTGCAAAATATAATGCAATTTTCGGGAATCAAAAAAATATAACGCACACAGAGGCATTTTTTTGGAACTCAACTTCAACAGGGAAGAAGGATTTTGATGATAGATACGGATATAGCTTCTATGGCAACCCTCATTGGGATTTCTGTTTGAAAATGAATCTTGAATTATTTAAAGCTCACAATCCTGATTTAATTCTATTTTTGACATCAAGTCGACAAACAGTTCTAATAATTTCCGAAATGTTCGATCTAAAAGAAGTACATTCATTTGAGCTTCCTAGGGGCAATAGGGGGGCAACAAAAATGTACCATTATGAGATGAGGGGTTCTATTCCGGTTATATTTTTGCCTCACCCAACCGGTTATAGACCGTCTCCTGAACAACATGAAGCTATGGAACAATATCTCAATAAGGTTGGTTTGATTTAGATAGCGCTTTAAGGATTCAGTACTAGTAGTAATAAAGATAGCATTGGATCTGTTCAGATCGCGGGTACTGAAGATAGTTCCTATGTGTTAATGCGGCCAAATCTGATAATGAAACGATAATTGACCCGCTAGCTAAAATTAATGACAATACTACGAAGCGCTATTAAAAAACTAAATGCGGATTTTTACCTATGCTTTTGACGCAATCTAGATTATCGAAATCAAAACTAATATCGCATCTACAGTGTGAAAAAAAACTTTGGTTAAGTACCTATAAATCGGGTCAAGCTAAACACGACCAAGCTGCATTAACGAGAATGGAGCGGGGTAATATTCTTGGCGCCGTCGCAAGAGGTATTTTTCCAGGAGGTCGTCTAGTTGATACTAATGACCTCTCATCCGCAGTAGCAAAGACTAAAGCGCTACTTAAGACAAATTCAGGACCAATCTATGAGGCGGCTTTTACCTATGATGGCATTCAAGTTTTTATAGATATCCTTGTTCCCGAGGAAGATGGCTATCATTTAATTGAAATCAAGTCGGCTACCAAAGTAAGTGCTCAGCATATTATTGACACCGCCATCCAAGTCTGGGTTGCTGAAAGAACTGGCGCGAAAATAAACAGAGTCAGTGTTGGTTTCATTAATAATAAGTTCGTCTACCCCGGCGAAAATAAATATGATGGTCTTTTTAAACTGAAGGATATTAGCAATGATGTCTCAACATATAGCCCAATTATTGAGGGTTGGGTGAGGTCTGCACGGGACATACTATCTAATTCCGACCCCCTCATCCCCATTGGAAAGCAGTGTAAAATCCCATTTGAATGCGAATTTCAAGATTACTGTAAATCCTTAGTTCCCAACTTGCCAAAGTATCCGCTCAGTGACCTGAAACTGAAAAAGTTGGACCTAAAAGAACTTGAAGACAAAGGCTATACAAATTTACTTGAAGTACCGATAGAGCTTGTCGAAGACCCTAAAAAGGCAAGACTACACCGATCTATATTGTCTGGTGAAAATTATGTGTCAGAGAACGCAAAGACAGAAATCGATGCAATTCCTTACCCTAGATATTTTCTAGACTTTGAAACTATAGCGCATGGTCTACCTGAGTGGCCTGGCACCCGCCCTTATCAGAAAATTCCATTTCAGTGGTCATGTCATATTGAACATTCTGATGGCCATATAGAGCACCAAGAGTTTTTAGCAGAGCCTACTCAAGACCCCAGAAAGGACTGCATGACGTCTCTTATGAGCTTATTTGACGGGTTTAAACATGGATCGATGATTGCCTATCATGCAGGTTTTGAAAAAAAAATCCTGCAAGACTTGGCAAAGTTATACCCTGAAACACAGCTATTATTTAATTCAATTTGCAATCAAACCTATGATTTACTGCCTATCTGTAGAAATAATTTTTATAACAGAGATATGCATGGATTATGGTCAATAAAACATGTCCTTCCAGCCATTGCTCCTGACCTTAACTACCAAGCGCTTGAGATTGCAAATGGTCAAATGGCTCAAACAGCATTCGTGAAAATGTGTGTAGAAGGCCTAAGCGGCGACGAGATTGTTAAACTTCGTGCTGATTTGCTAAAGTATTGCAAATTGGATACGCTAGCTATGGTGAAAATCGTGAAGTATTTTTGCGAAAGACCCTAGCTAATATCGTTCGTAAGGATTTATATAGAAGAAAGATTTCAGTTATTACTGCCTAAATATTAAATTTATATCTGCCTTTAATTACGTTGTATCATGGTTGATGCGATTAGTTTTTTGTAATTTAGAATTTTCACATTTTAATATCCATCCTATTTGGTAGTTCTTGAATATTTTCCCAATTGATTGCGGATCCTTTTGCATAAGATACAGCTCTAGGAGGAGTCGAAGCTGAATCGTTAAACACACTGTCGCTAGAATAAGTATTTCCGTACTCACTTGATGAATTAAAGATACTGTTTGATGACCATGTGGTTGAATGTTCAGACGAATCATTAAATATTGAATATTGAATCCGATTCCCATTTGGGACCTAATTTCCCTGAAAAAAGTAGCATCACGATTGGATGGGATTTTTGAGGTATAGCTCAACCCTAAAATAAATAGGAAGGAGAGATATGAAGCTATTAATTATCCTTGGAGAACAAACCTGAGGAAATTGTTGGCGCTGACTTCTCTTTGTCACCCATGCTTTTTGTAGGCTTTTCTACCTTGATGGCAGGAGCTTTGGCTACCCAACTGCTGAGTTGTTGTCCTGCATCTTGGTAAAATGATGGGATCACTCGTGAAACATCTTCAACAAAAGCCATGGCGCCTTTAAATCTTGCTCCTAGATCAATTACCCTACAAACCTCGAGTGAAGTCGGCATTACATTGCTACCTTCTGGAATTAAAATTGAGGGATTCTCTCTAACAGCCGCGATTGACTCAATCGTTGTTCCTATCCTGCGAGGCCAGTAGGCGCGAATTGACAGATCATCAAGCTCTTTATCCTTTAGCTGTCTTAAAAGCCACTTAATAGAGGCTGTTGCTCTCTTAGTATCTTTGGGAGCATCAAGCTTCATTGACACAAAAACCACCTTTCTAGCAATATCCGCTGCAATTTTCAGCTTAGATGCCGCGTTCGGAATAGTTAGCTCTGTGTCCAGACAACCAGTAGCTCTCAATTGGTCAGCTTCTTCGGTCAACAACGACTCCGGATTCTTTATATTCTCTCTTGTGAGGCTAATCTCAACTGACTCCCCAATTGCCAGGCTTAAATCTAAAGCTAGCTGCTTCAAGAGCAGATGCCAAGCACCAACGGACTCTATGACCATATCGGCATTCTTGCCAACCGTAGCTCCATTTTGGATGGCTGTGCAAAGATCTTTCCATGACTGCGGCATTCTAGAAAAACGTTCCACACCAGACGAATCACTATCAAGATATCGAACTATCTCACTCATGAGGTATGCTTGATATGGATCAGCTATTCCTTTCTCATTTACCAAAATTGCTGCTGAAGATTTAAGAGATAGCCATGAGAAATGAAAGAGATCGACGGATCGAGTTTTTGTAGCAGAAATCTTTGCTGGATGATGGATTGGGCTTGGAGAAAATTGATTTGAAAGCGTAATTACGGCGTCCACGTCAAGTTGCTTCGCTAAAGTAAGGTAACTTTCAATTTGATCACTTTGTAAGTCAGCACGACCGATCTTCGATTCAACGAGAGCACTCCATATCCTACTGCCCGTCTTAACTACCATAAGCCCATCAGGCCGCTTATCGCCTTCTTTGGCACTCTTACTGAATACGACCTCTGTGTAACACTCTATTTTGGTCCTTTTGCTTACAGAAACACCAATACCACTTAAAACCTTAGCTGCAAATTCAGGGACTGCCATAAATGCTGCAAGAACAATGGAAGTAGCTTTCTCCTCTTTCTTTGAATCTGATATTGAAGGAATGAGCCTTGCGAGCTGCCCAGAGGTTAGCTGATTTTGTACGTCCAAATGGAAATCGCTCCTGTAATTAATCTATCACTCACTATCGCAAATCCAATCTATGCATGCAAATGAATAGGTATTATATGGAAGCGGCTTTAACTCTCCCTCCTCATGTATCTACGCAGATACTGTAACAATGAATAAGGCAGCGCAGCCTCCCCCGCCCCTATGGAAGTACCCCCCCTTGACGGTTCTCGACCTAACGAAACACACAGTTGACTATACAAGAGGATTTAGACGATAATTTTGTTACAAAGTTTTGCTACAAAGCGGGCACAAAAAAGCCCCAGAGACTCTGAATCTACTGGGGCTTTGATGATTGGCGGAGAGAGAGGGATTCGAACCCTCGAAACGCTATTAACGCTTACACACTTTCCAGGCGTGCTCCTTAAGCCACTCGGACACCTCTCCATAAACTGCTGTCGTTTTCTGATCTATTAACTAGTCAGGAGCACGACGTGCTCGTTGCTTCGAACTATGGCATAGCCATACCTCTTGTCTCTGCGAGACCGCCCTGCGTGCGTCCAAAATGCCTTCGCATTTAGTCAGCCACTCGGACACCTCTCCATAAACTGCTGTCGTTTTCTGATCTATTAACTAGTCAGGAGCACGGCGTGCTCGTTACTGCGAACTATCCCACTCGGACAGCTCTTTGGAGCGCGCCGAACTGTACACAACCAGTCTTGCAAAAGCAATCAAGACTGGCCTGTACGGGGATGTTTCTCTGTCGCGGGCTAAACTTCGTCTGTTTCGTAATCGGAGATAGACGGGCAGGAGCAGATTAGGTTGCGGTCGCCAAATACATGGTCGAGTCGGCCAACTGGTGGCCAGTATTTATTTTGACGCAGTGACCTGAGTGGATAAGCGGCCTGGCTGCGGCTGTAGTTGCGTGTCCACTCATCGGCGCCGACAACTTCAGCGGTGTGAGGCGCATGGACCAATGGGTTGTCTGCGAGTTCTAGTTGTCCTGCTGCCACTTGGTTGATTTCATGTTTGATGGCGATCATGGCATCACAGAAGCGGTCGATTTCAGCTTTGGATTCGCTTTCTGTTGGCTCGATCATCAGGGTGCCGGCAACCGGGAATGACATGGTTGGGGCGTGGAAGCCGTAGTCGATTAAACGCTTGGCGATGTCGTCGACGCTGATGCCTACGTCGTCTTTGATCGAGCGTACGTCGAGGATACATTCGTGGGCGATGCGTCCCTGTGCGCCGGTGTAGAGGATTTCATAGTCCTCTTGCAGGCGGGTGGCGATGTAGTTGGCGTTGAGGATGGCCATTTCTGTGGCTTGCTTGAGGCCGCTGCGGCCCATCATGCGGATATACATCCAGGTGATCGGCAAGATGCTGGCGCTGCCGTAGGGCGCGGCTGAGACCTGTGCGCCTTGACGGTCGCCGTCTGGGGTTTCTCTCGGCATAAAGGGTGCTAGGTGTGCGCCGACGCCGATAGGGCCAACGCCGGGGCCGCCACCACCGTGGGGGATACAGAAGGTTTTATGCAGGTTGAGGTGCGAGACGTCGCCGCCGAACTTGCCTGGCTGACAGACGCCGACCATGGCGTTGAGGTTGGCGCCGTCGATATAGACTTGGCCGCCGTGGTCGTGAACAATTTCGCAGATCTCGCCGATTCGCTCTTCAAATACACCATGGGTCGAGGGATAGGTAACCATGATCGCGGAGAGTTTAGTGGAGTGGAGTTCTGCTTTGGCGATCAGGTCGTCAACATCCACATTGCCTTGATCATCACATTTAACCACTACTACTTTCATGCCACACATCTGTGCCGAGGCGGGGTTGGTGCCGTGGGCTGAGCTGGGTATCAGGCAGACGTTTCGATCGCTGTCGCCACGGCTTTCGTGGTAGCCGCGAATGGCCAACAGTCCGGCGTACTCGCCCTGAGAGCCAGCGTTTGGCTGCAGTGACATGGCGTCATAACCGGTGGCGGCGCAGAGCATATCTTCAAGCTGGTCGATCATCAGTCGATAACCCTGAGTTTGATCAGCTGGGGCAAAGGGGTGCATGGTGGAAAATTCAGGCCAGGTGATTGGCAGCATCTCGGCAGTGGCGTTGAGCTTCATGGTGCAGGAGCCGAGGGGGATCATTGCGCGATCCAGCGCTATATCCTTATCTGACAGTTTACGCAGGTAGCGCAGCATTTCAGTTTCGGAATGATAGAGGTTAAACGTGGGGTGAGTCAGGAAGCTCTCGGTGCGCATTAACTCGCTCGGCACAGAGTCTATGGCTTGGTCGGCGAGATCGTCGATATCGATTTGGTGTTCGCCAATCAGGATCGTCCACAGCAGGCTGATATCAGCGCGAGTTACGGTTTCGTCCAGTGACACACCCAGAGTGCTCTCATCGATGCGACGGAGGTTAACTTCATGCGCTGCAGCGGCTTGCAGAATCTCTTCAGTGCGGCTGCCAGTGTCCAGAGTCAAGGTATCAAACCAGTGGCTGTTGGTTGGCTTGATGCCGTGCAACGCCAAACCCTGAGCCAATACAGAGGTCATCAGGTTAACTCGTCGAGCGATGCGCTGGAGGCCATCGGGGCCGTGGTAGACGGCGTACATACCAGCGATTACTGCAAGCAGCACCTGTGCCGTACAAATATTGGAAGTGGCCTTCTCGCGGCGGATATGTTGCTCGCGGGTCTGCAGTGCCAATCTATAGGCAGGGTCGCCGTTGGCATCTTGCGAGAGGCCGACTAGGCGTCCGGGCAGGTTGCGCTTAAAGGCTTCGCGAGTCGACATATAAGCGGCGTGTGGCCCGCCAAATCCGAGGGGTACACCAAAGCGCTGGGTTGAGCCTATAACCACATCTGCGCCCAGAGAGCCGGGTGACTCGAGAAGTACCAGACTGAGAATATCGGCGGCCATAACCACTAAAGCGCCCTGCTCTTGCACCTGCTTAATAACTTCGCGGAAGTTGCGGATTTCACCACTGGCACCGGGATACTGAAACAGTGCGCCAAATAGATCTTCTGGCAACCGATCTGGATTGCCGACTATCACTTCAATGCCGACGGGCTCGGCACGGGTTTTGATGACTTCGATGGTTTGGGGCAGGCAGTCACTGTCGACAAAGAAGCGCAGGGACTTGGACTTAGACATGCGCTGGCAGAGAGACATGGCTTCTGCTGCGGCTGTGCCTTCGTCGAGCATGGAAGCGTTAGACATCTCCATACCAGTGAGGTCGGTGATCATGGTTTGGAAGTTAATCAAAGCTTCCAGACGACCCTGAGAAATCTCTGGCTGGTACGGAGTATAGGCTGTATACCAGGCGGGGTTTTCGAGGATATTGCGCTGCACTACATTGGGGGTAATAGTGTTGTAATAACCCTGACCAATAAAGCTGCGGAAGACTTTGTTATGGGCGGCGATTTCACGCAGTTCGGCAAGCGCCTGAGCTTCGCTACAACCATCCACTATATCCAGGGCCTGAGTCATGGCGATGGCTTCGGGAACCACTTGGCCGGTCAATTCCTGCAGACTGCTGCAACCCAGAGAGCTGAGCATCTGCTGCTGGTCATCGGCGCTGGGGCCTATATGACGGGCGATAAATTCAGCGGCATTTTCTAGATCGGTCAAACTGCGTGTCTTCTGTAACATCTTATTATTTCCTGTAAAAATTAAGTCTGTAGGTAAGAACGGCTTGAATACTTAACTTAGCCTCGAAAATAGCGCTGCTCGACCAATGGCATTTTGGTCACTGTAATCGGCAGTGATCTACCGCGAACCAAGGCATTGAGTTTGGTGCCCACTGGGGCAAACTCGATGGACACATACCCCATGGCAACGGGCGCCTGTAGGGTTGGGCCAAAGCCACCGCTGGTGATTGCGCCCACTATATTGCCAGCCTGATCAACAATCTCGGCACCTTCGCGAACCGGGGCGCGGCCATCGACTAAAAAGCCAACGCGCTTTTTGCTAACGCCATTGGCGATTTGCGCCAAGATAGACTCGGCACCCAAAAAACCACCGGCTTTGGCGCCATCAACACGACGTGATTTACTGATACTCCAGACAATGCCCGCCTCTACCGGCGAGGTAGTCTCATTCATATCGTGACCATAGAGGCAGAGACCCGCTTCAAGGCGCAGAGAGTCCCGTGCGCCGAGACCAATCCAATTAACTAGATCGTAGCTGAGCAGTTTATCGGCAAGTTTGTGGGCGTCGCTGGGGTCTACGGAAATTTCAAAACCGTCTTCGCCGGTGTAACCAGAGCGAGTGATATAACATTCAATGCCGTCGATGCTGCTGTGACAGCCATTCATAAATACGAGTCTATTTGCTTCAGGGCATAGCTCGGCCATAATTTCTGTAGCGCGTAAGCCCTGAAGTGCCAGCAGTCCGCGCTCACCGAGGTAGCGCACAGCAAATCCTGGTAAATGGCTGCGGATATGTTCGAGATCCTGCATTTTGCAGCCGGCATTAACAATCAGAAAAAAGACGTTTTCAGCCCAGCGAGTGACAATCAAATCGTCCATCACGCCGCCCTGCTCATTGGTCAGAGTGGCGTAGGTCTGCTGGTTGATGCCCAGAGATTCCAGATCCACTGGCATCAACTTTTCCAGGGCCTGTGCCGCCCCTTCCCCTTCGACAATAATCTGACCCATATGGGAGACATCAAACAGACCGGCATTGTCTCTGCAGTGCAGGTGCTCTTGCATAATGCCGCTGTTGTATTGCACGGGCATCAGGTAGCCAGCAAAGGGCACCATTTTGCCGCCGGCAGCAAGGTGATAGTCATAGAAAACGGTTTTCTGTACTTCGGCATCAGTCGACATAAGCTTTCATTCTCTAAAGGGTGAAAAAAGTAATGTGCAGAGATCAAATTGTACTGGCATTAAAGGGTAGAAAACCCTGCTAGGAGTCTATTTTAAGGCCCTAGAGATAATTTGTTAAATTAATAGCTATAATGCATGCATTAATAATCTAAATACTACGACTGGCTCTAGCCTGGAGGCCACACCATCAAAAATCTCCCCATGGACCTGCTGCGCGCCTTTGTTTCAGTGGCGCAACTGAGTAGTTTTACCAAGGCCGGCGAGCTGCTGGGCCGCTCCCAACCGGCAATCAGTTTGCAGATGCAGCGACTGGAAGAACTGGTCGACGAAAAACTTCTGCTGCGCAACGGTAAAAACCTCGAACTCAGCGAGGCGGGAGAGAATCTATATGGTTACGCAAACCAGATACTGAGCCTTAATGACCTAGCCATCAGCCAGCTGTCAAAGAGCACAGTGGAAGGCAAAATCCGCCTCGGGATCCCCAGCGAGTTTGCCACAGTGTTGATGCCTAAAATTGTCAGCCGTTTTGCCAAGGCCTACCCCAATGTCACCCTGGAGGTTAATTGCGAGCTGAGTAAGAGACTACTCTCGAAGAGCGGCAAAGCCAGCCATGATCTCATTCTGGCACTGGAAGACAGCCCCTCCAGCACCAATTCCAACTTGGTTAAGACCGACGAACTAGTCTGGGTCGCCAGCGTGGATAAGCCCATACTCAAGACTGATGTGGTGCCGCTAATTGTTGCCGCTCAGGGCTGTATCTATAGAAATCGCGCTATCCAAACGCTGGATCAGGGCAACCAGCCCTGGCAGGTTGTCTACACTATTCCCGATCTAACCGGCATTCAATACGCGATTCAGGAGGGATTGGGTGTCACTGTGCTGGCCAAGAGTACGGTGCCGGAAAATCTCAAAATACTCGCCCCCTCTGCGCGCTTTCCAGAACTTGGTGAGGTGGGTATCAGTTTGATTAGTTCAGCCAGCAATAGAAAAAATGAAGCTGTGCATCTGCTGATTGAGTTTTTACAGACTAGCCTAGCCTAGCCTAAGGCTCGAATGAGCCAGGTAGAATGAGCTGGTTAAAATACGCTAGTTAGAATAGCCTAACTAGATCTCTTCCACCGGGCAGGCAACAATTGAAAACTGCTCCGTCTCATCTGTCAAAAGTGCGGCAATGGCGGTTAGCTGATTAGACTGATCGCAGAACAACACGTAACGGAAATAGCCTGCATTCTGAGATTCATTGCTATTACCATTGCCTTGAAAATAAAGATTAAAAGACAGGGCATCCGCAAGGGTATCCAAAACACTTGCACCCAGAGCAGAGGCCTGAGCCTGATTGTAATCAAGACTGTCTAATACCGCACTGCCAAGGTCGCAATCGGCTAATGTAATAGTCGCCTCGAACACCTGCAGCGCAATCTTTAATGACTCAAATTCATAGTCGACAAAAATCTCATCTGCCTCGAGACTACCGGACAGAGCACAGCGACTATTCTTATTTTCAAAGCCCACATCAGCCGGCGTCATTGCGCTCAAAACACCCTCAGCAGTTACCTTGACCAGGGAAATTCCAGAAGCGATATCGGAATACTCCACATAGATGCCAGGCTCTATGGCGCCAAAGTTAAACACCTCGGCTTGAGTTTGAAATAGAAACAGGCCGTCACCAAGAGCATCCCCAAGGCCATCCACGAAAGAAAAGTCGATCAATGTAATACTACTGTCTTCAACCACAGTCCCAGAGACGGACAGAGACGAGCGGCTTAACTCAGCATCGACACAACTTAGATCGCCGGAGACAGCGTCGCCGACAATAGCCAGCTCGCCATTACAGATAGCATTAACCTCACCAAGAGCAGTGGCCCTGGTAATACTGGTGCGACCATTGCGCGAGATAACCATCAGCAGCTCTTCGTTGCTCGACGGCAAATCCATAAGCCAGTGGCCGGCAACAAATGCGTTACTGGTGAAGCTAAAGTCTTTCGTGGTGGATCCACCGGCGTCGTCTTGTGCAGTGATTATCAGATCGTAGACCCCTGGGGTAGTAGCCACGCCCTGAATCAAACCGGTGGTTGAGTCTATCTCTAAGCCTGAATTATCAGCGGCGAGCTGAAATGAAACACCTGTGCTGCTCAGCCCGTCGGCTGTGGCACTGAGGGTCCAGTTAATTTGGTCTGACCAGACTTCAGTCGGCCCTACTAGAGTGACTGTGCCAAAATCTCTATCTGAGTCGTCATTTGAATCAGAGCCGTTACCAGCAGCTGAAGAGCCACCGCCACCACCGCAAGAAACTAGCAGCAGGGCTGAGGATATTAATAAGATTCGAGCAATCATAGATAGCCATCTGTTTCACAATAACACTGATATTTAAGGCTGTTTTTAAATCTAGAGTTAAAAACAGCCACCGATAAATTAACGAACGGCAATCCCTGCTGTTGTATCAAAATGACTTTTCTAAAATAAAACGGCTCAAATTACCTTATTTGAATACGCCGTTGTCGCGCAAAAAGGCGCCAACATCAAAATCTGCGGCAAATTGCTCGCCTAACCTAGTGGGGTCAACCGCGCTATCAAATGCGTCTCTTAATGGCTGATGATCCATCAGGTCGATAATATTTTCATCCGCACCCTGTAGCTGTAATCTCGGGTTGCCGAGGGTCGCCACGGCTTTAAATGTTGCGTACCAGATCTCCCAAGACTGTTCCTCTGAGCTTTTGCTCACGGGGCTTGTAATCGACGGGCTAGCAGCTGGACTAATACCTGGACTGAAAGAGGACCCAGCCGAAGGATTAACCGGAGGCTCACCGGAAAGCCGAGCGGCGAGGGCCGCAGAAAACTTAGCCGGTGGCTCATCGGCAAACTTGCCTGAGAATGCAGGAGAAAACGTATCAGCGGGATCGGCGGCGACGTTGCCAGAGGACTCTGAGGACCACTTGGCGGATACCTTAGCGGAAAGCTTCGCCAAAGAATCAGCCTCAGATACAAGCTCAGCTCTCGGCTCAGCTCTCGGCTCAGTTCTCGTCTCAGTTCTCGACTCGACTTTGGGCTCAACTGGATTACCAGTCCGCTTTTGCGTACGTTTTTTAAACAAACTCATATTATTAGCCCATTAATCACGTAGCAGTGGCTTCCAATAAAGGACACCGAACAACGTGACCCAAACAAAATTCATCAAACCTGAGAGACCGCGGCTTTGCAGTTTTTTGCGCATGACGACAAACTCAATCAGGTGCACAATCAGCATCGCCAGACCGATCAACATAATCCACTGATCAGCGGCGCCTGCAAATGGCATAAAGATATTAATAATGAAGACCAGCCAGAAACCCAGCAATAGAAGCTTATTAAAGGCGATAAATTTATTCATAGTCCGATTTTCTCGTTGTTATTATTAGATGCGAACAGACTGCGACGATTTGTCACTGCATAGATAGGTAGAATAATCTCAGACCTAGTCGAACTATGCAAACTCTAAGGCTGCCACAAGGCTCCACTTAGCCCCTTCAAGCCGCTAACAAGTCTCTCCCAAGCCACTAACAAGTCTCTCCCAATCTATAGTCGCCCACTATTGATAATACTCAGTGGCACTCAAATAGCGGTGCTAGACTAGTGTTTATGACATGGAAAGCATTTACTTACCCCTCGCCAAAGTTGCAGGAGCTCTATCGGCTGGCACTCTGTATATGTGGCGTAACCATATTACTCGGAGCCTGGCGTGATATTGGCTATCACTCGGGACTTTTGGCCGTACTGCCGGCGTTGTTTATTTATCAGTTTGGCAGCTACCTAACCACTCAACCAGCGCTCTCGACACTAAATCGCCAGAGGTTATCTCTGGCTATGGAATTTAGCGACGGTGTTATTACCGGTTTGTTAATCGCCCTGGCAGCATTTGAGCCGATCATCACCCTGGCACTGGGGGCCGCCTTTTTGGTCACCATAGTCGGCGCAATGAAACCAACTGCCCCGCTAGATCTATTCGGTTTGTTTCTCGGCGCCCTGCTCGGCTTTTGGCTGCTGCCCTTTTCGGTTGCGGTGTCCACACCGGTGCAGTTATTAGTCACTTGCACAGGCTTTGCCTACTGTCTGTTCAACGTCAATATGGCTCGGCAGACCCATTTTATGCTCGCTGAGCAGCATGAATCTGTACTCAGACAAAATGATTGGCTGACTCTGCGCACCTTTCATCTATCGAAATATCTCTCCCCGGCACTGCGCAAAGCCATACTCACGGGCAAGGATGTTAAAGCCGGCACTCAAGAGAAAACACTGACTGTGTTTTTCTCAGATATGGAGGGCTTTACGAAACTGGCTGAAGAGCTGGATCCGGAACAGCTCACCTCACTGCTGAATACCTATTTAACCGAGATGTCGGAGATCGCCTTTCGCTTTGGCGGCACCGTGGACAAAGTCATAGGCGACGCCATTATGGTATTTTTTGGTGATCCGGAAAGTCGTGGTGTGCGCGCTGATGCAGTGAGCTGTGTCTCTATGGCCGTGGCCATGCAGCAGGCAATGAAAGAGTTGCAATCGCGCTGGCGCGCTGAGGGCATTGCCAATCCACCAGCCCTGCGTATGGGCATCAATAGTGGGGTCTGCAAGGTGGGTAATTTTGGCACCGAAAATCGCCTCGACTATACCCTGCTAGGTCGTACTGTAAACCTTGCCAGCCGACTTGAATCCGCCGCGGCGAGCAATGAAATTCTGATATCCAAAGACACCTATGTGCTGATTGCAGACGCGGTTGACTGCACCGATAAAGGGCAGATCAGCGTCAAGGGTTTCGCCGCCCCAGTGAATGTTTTCAGCGTCACCGACCTGCATAAAAATATTGCCATCAAACAGGCAGTTGAAGATCGAGCACTAGCCAGAAACGCTCAAATTCAAAAATTACCCCAAGAACTCACTTTAATAAAGTCTCGCAAGCAATTGATTTAAATAATTAATTATTGCCTTACTTGACGATGACTTGGTGGGAATGGGTAGCGGCTGCTGCGAAACGGATTGATATCCAAACCACCGCGACGCATATAGCGGGCGTAGACATCGAGCTGCGCTGGCTGGCAACGCTGCATAATATCAGCGTAGATTTTCTCCACACATTGCTCGTGAAAATCCTGATGCTGACGAAATGACACCAGGTATTTGAGCAGTCCAGCGCGGTCAATCTGCGCCCCCTGATAGCTGATATAAACCGACGCCCAATCCGGCTGATCGGTCACCGGACAGTTGGTTCTCAGGAGATGGGAATACAATGTTTCAGTAACGGTTTCACCCTTCTCCCCAGCCTTATCTAAGGCCAGAAAGTCTGGATTTGGCGTGTAGCAATCAATGGCAATATGCTGCTGATCGAGACAGTGCCCCTGAGGCTCAGTCACAGGACGAAAGCCGTTGTACTCCGCCAGCTGATAAAAAACAATCTCAACATCGCCTTGAGCGGCAGCCGATAAATCTGCTGTCATGCACTCTTGCACTGCCTGCTGGGACTCAAACTGGCTCTGGTTAAAGGAGTTCAGATAGAGTTTAAAGGACTTCGACTCAATAATATTAACGCTAGTACAGGGTACCAAAAACTCAACAATGGCCACCTGGGGCATGCCATGGGTATTTAGCCAAGAGACCTCAAAGCCAGTCCACAGATCAACGCCAATAAAGTCAGGCAAAGGACCACCGACGGTTTCCAGTTGCTCACGGGCGGTAGCACGGGGAATCGGGTCCAGCAGTGAAGGGTTATAGCTGGTGCTGTAAACCGTGTCCTTGCCCAGTTCGGTATTCGAATAGTCCGCCATTAGCTGCGCAACCTCGAGCCCTTGTCCAGCAGATTCAGCGCCACGGCAAACAGCAGCACGCAGAACAGCGTAACCATAGTAAAGGCCCAGACAATATTGATATCACTAATACCTGCAATGCCATAGCGGAAGGCATTGACCATATAGAGTATCGGGTTGATCTGCGACACGCCGCCCCAGAAATCGCCGAGCATATCGATGGAGTAAAACACGCCACCCAGATAGATCAGCGGCGTCAGCACAAAGGTTGGGATAATCGAAATATCATCAAAATTACGGGCAAAGATGGCATTGATTAGTCCGGCCAGAGAAAACATCAGCGACGTCATCAGCACAATGGCAATAGTCACCGGCAGGCTGTGAATGCTAAAGTCAGCGAAATACAGTGACAAAATCGTAACAATGAAGCCCACACCCAGACCGCGACTCATGCCGCCAACCACATAACCGGTCAAAATAATCCAGCTGGGTACAGGTGAGACCAGCAACTCTTCAATATTGCGCTGGAACTTGGAGCCAAAGAATGAGGACACCACATTGGAATAAGAGTTGGTGATCACCGACATCATAATCAGGCCGGGCGCGACAAACTGTATATAAGGCAGGCCAGACATCTCACCAATGCGCGAGCCGATCAGGGTGCCGAAGATCACAAAGTAGAGCACGATGGTGATCACTGGGGGCAACAGAGTCTGGGGCCAGATGCGTAAAAAGCGCTGAATCTCGCGGCGCACTATGGTGATAAAGGCAATCCATTTTTGCTGGCTAGTCATGGCTCTCTCCTATCAGATTTTTCTCAACCATTGTGAAGAACAGCTCTTCCAGTCGATTGGTTTTATTGCGCATACTCAGCACATCGATACCCTGCCTGCTCAACACCTGAAACAGATTGTTAATCGACTGTGACTTCTCCACTTCCACTTCTAGAGTGTTGGGCTCAACCAGCGTCAGGGGATAGCCCTCAATCTCTGGGCACTCATTTAAGGGCTCGCGGATATCGAGAACAAACAATTCTTTGTTCAACTGCGCCAACAGCTCACGAATACTGGTATTTTTCACAATCTTGCCATGGTCGATAATCGCCACATTGCGACACAGACTCTCAGCTTCTTCCAGATAGTGGGTGGTCAGAATAATGGTTGTACCACTGGCGTTGATCTCACGGAGAAACTCCCACATGGAACGTCGCAGCTCGATATCCACACCGGCGGTGGGTTCATCGAGAACCAGTAACTTGGGTTCATGGATCAGTGCTCGGGCGATCATCAAACGGCGCTTCATACCGCCGGACAGGGTTCGCGATGGCACATGGCTCTTATCCCAGAGGCCCAGCTGACGGAGATATTTCTCGGCGCGGACTATGGCCACATCACGGGGAATACCAAAATAGCCGGCCTGATGAATCAGAATATCTATAGGCTTTTCAAACTGGTTAAAATTAAATTCTTGGGGGACCACACCTACCAGCTGCTTGGCCTGGGAGAAGTCTTTATCGATATCGTGACCGAAGATGCTCACCTTGCCACCGGTTTTCAGTACCAGAGAACAGATAATACCAATGGTGGTGGACTTGCCCGCGCCATTGGGTCCGAGCAGAGCAAAGAAATCCCCTGGTTGCACGGTGAGCGAGATATCCTTTAGTGCTTGAAAGCCGCCCTCATAGGTCTTGCTCAGCTGCTCAATTGCTAGTGCTGGTTGCATAGTTGTTCCCGATTGTAGGTTTAAGGTGTCGATTATGGGTGTCGATTATAGGTGTCGATTGAGGTGCTAATTAAGAGTGCCGATTTGAGCGGCCAACTTAAGCCGCTAATTTGATACGCTGTCGATGCACTTTTGATTCGCTATTGTAGCTTCGCAAAGCCAATAAGTCTGGCTTTGAATAATCTGCCTAAATAAATTTTCAATCAGCCAAGATTAATTATCTAGTTCGACAACTCTATTGCCGTCATAATAGAGGTCTTCATAGAGAAACTTTAAACCACTATGCCGAAAAAATTTATCCGCCGCGTATTGCCCGACTTCACCACCGTACTGAAGCATAAATCAATGCGCTGGACTGTGCCGCTAATACGCGACCCCAATATCTTGCACCTCAACCGCGAGTCAGTCTCGCTGGCGGTGTTTATAGGGATTCTGGTGGCCTTTCTACCACTGCCGGGGCAAACCTTTATCGCCGCTGGCCTAGCTCTATGGTGGGGTGCCAATCTACCCCTATCAATCCTCTGCATCTGGATCAGCAACCCGGTCACCATAGCGCCGATATTCTTCCTAACCTATCGTGTCGGCGCAGCTGTGCTTGGCAGTGCCCCACTTGATTTCAGTATCTCCCTAACCTGGGAATGGTTTTCGACCATGGGATCTCAGATCATGTTGCCACTGATGGTGGGCAGTCTTTTGTGTGGCTTCGCCGCGGCAGCCGCTGGCTACTTACTGATTAATTTTCTCTGGCGCTGGAAAGTCATACGCAACTGGGAAAAGCGCAAGCTGGCGCGCCAGCAAAAGTAAACCAAATAAGCTCCATTACTCGTAGCGCAACTCGTCTGCGGGCACCATCCGACTGGCACGCAGCGCCGGATAGAGAGTCGCCAGCAGATTTAACAACACCGCCGCCAAAGAAACCTTGAGCACATCAGACCAGCGCAGATCCACAGGGATATAATCAATCGGATAGACCTCAGTATTCAAAAAGGTCACGCCAAACAGCGATTCCAACCAAAGCACCAAATCCGCTACCCAGAGACAGCCAAGCACACCCAGCAACACACCAATCAAAATACCAAACAAGCCAATCAAGACACCCTGAGTCAAAAACAGCTGCAGGATTTCCCTGCGGGTCAGGCCTAGGGTCTGGAGAATGGCAATATCTCTGCGCTTATCCATCACTGACATCATCAGCATGGAAATCACATTAAAGGCAGCAATAGCAATAATCATAAAGATCAGCAGCACGACCATATTCCGCGACAGCTGAATCGCCTGATAGAGATTGCCGTGAGTCTGAAACCAATCCCTGAAACCATAGCCAAAGGGCAACCCCTCAAGCATCTGATAGCCCAGCCGACGGGCATTAAATTGATCGTCGATCTGCACCCGAAAACCATTAACCAATCCGGCTATACCGGCCACATCAGCAACAACCGGCAAAGCACCAATGGCCAATAGCTGATCAATTTCCGTGTGAGTGGCAAAAACCCCAGCCAAGGTAAAGGCCTCAGCCACTGTAGGCCCTTCAGCCGAAGGCACAATTAAAGTTAAACGCTGACCCAGCTGGATATTTAAACTCTCGGCTAAGACCTCAGAGAGCAGCAGCTGATTGCCCTCAGGCAGACTGACACCGGCTTCATCAAGTACCGTCTGTAACCCAGCAGGCACCGCACTGGCCTCGAGGCCGAGTAATTGAATCGGCCTGCTGGTCTGGCGAAAATGCACCAGCCCATTGACCTCAGCGTAGGGCGTCACCTCAGTGACCGAAGGCTGACGTGCTATAAGTCCAGCATCGCTGCGCCAGTCAGCAACCCCCTGCTGATGAATAATTTGCACATGAGGCACCACCGAGAGAATGCGCTCGCGCAACTCCCGATCAAAGCCGTTCATGACCGACAGCACAATAATTAACAGACCCACGCCCAGCACCAGACCGCTAATCGCCAACAGGGAAATAAACGACACCAGACGATTGTCGCCTCCTCCAGCAGAAAAGTAACGCAGCCCAATAAATAACGGCAGTGGCTTATACAACCGCAGTCTCCAATTCCACCAGCTGACCATCGATCAGATTCACCTGACGATCCATACGCGCAGCAATAGCCGGGTCATGGGTGACCACCACAAAAGAGATATTCAAGGTTTGGTTAAGCGTTAACAGCAGATCCAAAATCACCCCAGCAGTACCAGGATCGAGATTGCCAGTTGGCTCATCCATCAACACTACAGAGGGCGAAGTCACCAAAGCCCGGGCAATAGCCACACGCTGACGCTCACCGCCGGACAGTTCCGATGGCTTATGTTTTAGACGATCACCGAGGCCCACCTTGCCGAGCAACTCCTCAGCACGCTGTTGTGCCTCAGCGACCGACGCCCCGCCAATCAGGCACGGCAGAGCAACATTTTCCAGCGCACTGAACTCACCCAGCAGATGATGAAACTGATAGACAAAACCCACATGCTGATTGCGCCACTTGGCCCGAGCCGAAACCCCCAGCCCCTGCCAATCTGCACCGCAGACCGACACCGTGCCAGCAGTAGGATCATCCAAACCACCAAGCAAATTCAATAAGGTCGTTTTACCTGAGCCAGAGACACCCACCACCGCGAGCTTTTCACCCGCCTTAACCGCCACATTAGTATCCCGCAGCACCGGCAACAGGCTATCGCCCTGCTGGTAGTCACGACCAACGCCCTTGGCCTCTAATACATAAGAAGAGCCCTCAGCGAATGAAGAGCCCTCAGCGAATGAAGAGCCCTCAGCGAATGAAGAGCCCTCAGCGAATGAAGAGCCCTCAGCGGCAGAAGGACCTTTGAGTCCTTTGTTAGGAAGCGAGCCCTCAGCGGCAGAAGCCCCTTCTGGGGCTTCGTTAAAAGGAATGTCAGTGGTCATAGCGCAACGCCTCCGCAGGCAATACTTTGCCCGCTCGCCAAGCGGGATAGAGTGTGGCGAGAAAACTGATAACCAATGCGCCGCCGACAACCATAGCCACATCACTGACTATAATTTCCGAGGGCAAAGCACTGATTAAATAAATAGAAGGATCAAAAATATAACTGCCACTGAGCGCTTCCAGCCCAGCCACAATATCGCCGACAAAATACGCCAGCAGACAACCCAACAGCGTACCAGCCAAAATACCCAAACTGCCCACCGCCAGACCCTGAATCACAAAGATCTTCATCACCGTCCCCGAGGTTGCACCCAGCGTACGGATCACCGCAATATCCTTGCGCTTATCCGACACCATCAACACCAGACTAGCAACAATATTAAACGCCGCCACCGCGATAATCACCGACAGCAGCAGACTGACAATCACCTTCTCCATGCGCATCGCCTGAAACAGCGTG
>Ga0209712_10000568_pt1 | contig 32545 bp, 21 predicted proteins | sample ArcOceMetagenome_FD_187443 | JGI IMG/M metagenome (GOLD analysis project Ga0209712, IMG submission 187443) | Marine eukaryotic phytoplankton communities from Arctic Ocean - Arctic Ocean - Greenland ARC118M Metagenome (SPAdes) (version 2) | ecosystem: Environmental > Aquatic > Marine > Oceanic...
GCGTTACTCACCCGTCCGCCGCTCGACGCCTGATAGCAAGCTATCATCGTTTCCGCTCGACTTGCATGTGTTAAGCCTGCCGCCAGCGTTCAATCTGAGCCATGATCAAACTCTTCAGTTTAATTTTAAAGTCTGACAGTTAAGTCCGACTGCTCAAGTATTAAAAACTACTGTTAAATAAATTTGACAGTGTTTCGACTTACTCGAAAAAAGTCTTTTGCCTCGAAAGGCTATACATCGACTGTTTTGGTAAGTACCCACACGAATTGTCTGAATTCGTTTTTAAGGAACATGATTGCCGCTCGGGCTAATCATTGACTGCGTTAGCAGTGCTGCTTCTCTCGAAGCGAGGCGCGCATTCTACAGAAGCGCCTCTCAGTGTCAACCTTAATTTTCGTTTTGTTTTTAAAGTTCTTTATAAAAAGATCTTTAAAAACAACCGGTTAAATCAAGCACTCAATGAAGCTTCACAAGAAGGTCTTCGTTAAGCGAGGCGCGCATTTTACATCGTTCGATCAGTGCGTCAACCTGTTTTTGAATTTCTTTTTAAGAAGTTAAACTTGATTAAAAAGTCTTTCAAACTCAGCAACTTAGGAAGCTTTAAAAGCTGGCCCTGCGTTGTTGAGGAGGCGCATTCTACCTATATCAGACTGACTGGCAAGGGCTTTTTATTAAATAGTTAAATTAACTTAATTATGGTTATTTAATACACAAGCACTGCATTAGATAGAGTGATTTATAGACAGGACTGCTGTGCAGAAACAAAAATGCCAGCTGAAAGCTGGCATTTAAAAAGATCACTTAGACAAATGGCTAGAAATTGAAGCGTATGCCCACTTGAACACGAGTATCGTCTTCGTAGATATTTTCATCACGTATATATGGGTCCGAAGATAAATCATGCTGTGCAGCTAAATTAACTTCTAACTCATTACCCGCCAGCTGCGCTGTCTTCGCAATGTAAATCTCTGCTCGCTCAAGTGCCGTGCGTCCATCCGTATTTGCATTAGTTTGATCGTACTTGTGAGCAGATACATAGTTTACACTCGAACTAATGCTAGACGACCAATTCTGAAACCAAGAGAGCGTTAAGGAATCTTGTGCATACACTCTTAGTAACGTTGTGCTTTTAATATCATCGGTTGTGAAACCTTCAGCTATATCTAGATCAGCCTCAACATGAGCACCAATCAATCGCAAAGTAGTTTTATCCAAAGGGTGCGCGCTTAACTGCCACTCGATACCTTCAAATGTAATATCACTTGCCTGTATTGTTTTTAAATCTGAAATCCTAATTGACTGATACACAATGTCAGTTAAGTCTTCCTTGAAGACTCGAATATCTACTTCTGAGTCCAGCGTTTGCAGTCGCCCATAATATCCGATTTCATAGGATTTAATGTATTGATGGTCTAAGTCCCCTGGGCCCTGCTGTGTTTGATAATAAGTATTGCCACTTGGGCTTTGCACTCCTTCTACCTCAAAATTCCAGTTCGCACTTTGTTCAAATATATCAGGACTGCGTACAGACTCACTGTATACCATCCGCATGGACTGGCTTGGTGTCAGCTTGTAATTGAGTGCCGCCCTTGGAGCAAATACAAAGTCAGCACTGCTTTCTTTTTCAGCCATAAATGCAACATGTGTGCTTAAGTCCTTGGTGGCGGACCAGGTAAGTGAAGAAAAAACTCTAGATGTATCATTAATTTTTTCTCCTGAAAAATAATGATCACTGTCCACACGATCATGTCGGAAGCTTATGCCGCTGACTAAGGTCAATTCAGGGCTGATTACATAGGTATCTTGAATTTCGATATCGAAACGATATTCATCTAAATCTGCATTAACCGTTCCAGAGGCTTTATCCAAAGAGCTTAAAGCCGTATTCGGCACATAGGTGTCGATAAAATCATCAATTAAGGCTTGCTCCTGAGCAGAAGGCAATCCGGATATACTTGTTAAATAATCTGTCAACATCGGAACATAGCCAAGCTCTGCAGCAACAGAGTGCACATTAGCCAACCCCAATTTGCTTTTTTGCTCACTACTTAAATTATTGTAAAAGCCAATAAAACCCACCTCTACTCCAGTTTCGCATGCGGCATCATCCTCACATGCGTCTAAAGCGGCTGTAGCAGTACCAACCTCCGTTAAAAATAAAGTTCGCTCTTCTTCTTCCCCATAAGCCAATTCGGGGTTAGCTAGAAATAGAGCTCTTAAATTATCATCCAAGGTATAAATGGACACATTCTCAACATCTATAGCCTGTCTTTGATTATATTGGCTTATATAGCTTCTAATTTGAATTTGATGTTTATTACTTAAGTCTTTGGTAAGCGTAACACCAAGTTCGTAGCGTTCCTCTGTAACTTGGTTTACATTAGTCTGGAATTCAGCCGGATTTCCAATTCCTTTTTTGGCCTGCAAGGCTGTTAACGATATATCCAGTTCGCCAAGCCCACCTAATGATTTATAGGCTTCAAAATCTATAAAACTGGCTTTTCGATCGTCACCACAGCCATCACTGCATTCTTTATTTGGTCTCGAGTCGACATAGTCTTTGAAGTGGTCACTGCTTTTTTGAGTGAATGACACTCGGTAATCGGTCTCGCCGCTTCTAGCACCATGACGTAAATAGATGTTCTCTTCACCGTTGTTACCCGCGATGACAGACACACTAGAACCATAGGTATCCGAAGGGTGCTTGGTTAAGATATTAATGACAGCTTGGTAGGCGTTGGCGCCATACGTAGCAGAGTTAGGTCCTCGCACTACTTCAATACGACTAATGTCTTCAATGGCCACCGGCATTTCATACCAGCTCACACTGGCTAGGCCTGTGCGATACATGGAGCGACCATTTAATAATACTTGTAGATTCTTAGGCAGTGACGCTGGGCCACCATGATAATGCACACCATCCGCATTATTATTGCGGTCGGCTGCCATCATCATGCCTGGCACATAATGAAATACTTCAGCTAGATTTTTTACACCTAGGCTTTTGATTAGATCAGCATCAAGAATGGTCACACTGGCTGGCACGTCGGCCTGGTGCTGCTGGATACGCGTGGCGGTTAGCACAACGGGTACGGAGAATTCGTCAAATTCAGGCAGTTCGAAACCACCATCAAAACTGGCCAACATGTCGTCGGCCGAAACTGTGCTCGCGAAGATCCCTGCGATTAGTAGCGTCCATTGCGGTTTATTATTTTTTGATCTCATTGATCTTTATACCTAAAACCTGAAGCGCGGTTGGATTGTGCCAGAAGCCTGTGCATGTCGATAGCCAATTACTTAACATAAATTTACGAATCGAACTTTCAGTATAGAAGATATACAGCCAGTGGCTAATTCATGTTCAAAATGACAAATAGGCATGAAGCCGCACCGAAGTTGTGCGGCTTTTAGCTGGGTCGCTATTAGGCAAAACGCTTTTTAAGAATGCGCGCCAGAGCCTGGCGCCAGGGCTTGGCGTCGATGCCAAAGGTATAGAGGATTTTTTTGGTATTTAGCTTTGGTGTGGAGTCACTGAACATGGCGTTCATTTCATGGGTAGCATCACTTGCGATGCTTTGCACTGATAAGTCTTGGTACTGACGGGCTTCCGCTACTATTACTTCTGCAAATTTAAATAAGCTTGTGCGCTCTGAACTGCAGTAGTGGTAAGTCCCCCATAAATCGGCATAACGCACTTGGTTTGCCATGGCCAACATGACAAAGGCGATATCGCAGGCGGATGTAGGGGATAAGGGTTTGCTATCAGAAAGCTTGAGGTGATCATGATTTTGCGCCAACTCTAATAGTTGGCTTGCGAAGTCATGACCTTGTGAGCTAAACAACCAACCGGTGCGCAATATAAGATGCTTAGGGCAGGCGTTTTGTACCGCTGTTTCAACCGATAAAACCATCTGGCCAAATTCATTTTGCGGAGACGGCTGGTCGTCTTCTTTAAAGCTTTCACCTTCTTGCCCTGAAAACACCTTGTTACTAGAAAGCTGTAAATAAACCGCGTCATGTTTGCTGCAAGCTTGACCCAATACACTGGCGATATGGGCTGTGGTGCCAAGGGCCGAAGGCATGATGCAGTTGATTAATATACTTGGGGATAAGTCTGAGAGCTTTTGCGATACCACATCAAGCTCAGTTAAGTCCCAATCACTGTGCAAAATGGCATTGAACGAAACCTCTTTGGCTTGGGCCAGTTCAACCAAGGCGCGACCCACTGAGGTGTCGGCCCCTAAAATAACAAGATGGAATGCTTTACTCATATACTATGCAACCTTAGCGTGCACCTACTCAAGCTGCTCAATGTAGCAGGCTTGCCCCTTGCTTCCAATGGCGGTGTCTTTACTAAGGCCACATAAAGTGGATTGTTAAGCTTTATGCTTCAAGGTTAGCGTTGCGACCCTTACGTTCTAGCATGACATAAAGTGCAGGCAACACTAATAAACACACAAACGTGGTGAACAAAATGCCGAAGCCAAGCGTGATGGCCATTGGGGTAATGAATTTTGCCTGACGCGAAGTTTCAAATACCATCGGAGCCAAACCACCAAAGGTTGTAAGTGTGGTTAATAAGATGGGTCTAAAGCGGCGTTCGGCTGCATCCATAATGGCGGTTTTTACATCGATGCCCGCTTTTAGTTTTTGGTTAGCAAAGTCGATTAAAATCAAACTGTCATTTACCACCACACCTGTCAGGGCCAGCATGCCCATGATGGCGATGATGCTCAGGCCTTGCCCCAATAATAATAAACCGCATAACGCACCTACGATGCCAAACGGGATCACCGCCATAATCAAAATAGGTTGTTTGTAACTTTTAAACGGAATGGCCAACAGAATATAAATAGCCATAAGCGTAAATAATAAACCTGTGCTTAAACTGCTTAGGCTTTTATTTTGATCCGCTTGGCGACCGCCATAAGCAATGTTCAGCGCTGGGTATTTATTTTCTAATTGAGGAAAGTATTCTTCTTCAAGATTTTTTTGCAAACTTGGAATCATACTGCGCGGCTCTACCGCGGCGCTCAACGTGGCCACCTTGTTACCGTTTTTGCGTAAAATTTTGCTCGGGGCTTTGCCTTGCTGCAAATCTGCAATGATACTTAACGCCACGGTTTCACCATTGTTTAAAACGATGGGCAACTGCTTGATGTCATTTTCATATTGGCGTTCGGTTTTTGGCAAACGCACTAGGACCGTCACTTCATTTTTACCACGCTGCTGACGCAACGCTTGTGCCCCGTAAATAGCATGGCGTACTTGCGTGGCCACATCATTAGCGCTTAACCCTAATGAGCGGCCCAGCTCGTTAAGTTCGATATTCCATTGCGGTTTACCGCTGGTTAAGTTGTTGCTGACATCTTTGACTGGCGCTAAAGATTTTAGAATATTTTCGAGCTCTTCACTGGCCAGCATTAGCTGCTGATTATCACTTGAACGTAATTCCAATGTGAAAGGACGGCCTCCTACTGGACCACCACCACGCTCTGCATCAAAACTGATACTTTTCACACCGGCTATTTCGCCCAATGCATCACGCCACATATCTACCACTTGGTTCGTACTATAAGGGCGATTCTCTCCGGCGATTAAACGGGCATCGATTTCAATGCTGCTGCCAGTGATCTCAGATTTTAAACTGACTAAAAATTCACCGTGCTGAGTTTCAATGGGCACCATCATATTTTTTAACGCGGCCTCACCTTGATTACGTGCGGCTTTTACTTGATTAAGTGATGCGTTTTCTGGCATCTCAATTTGTAAAATCGCCGACTCCCCTTCTAATACAGGGAACATAGAAAAGCCCATGCGACCACTAATGGGCATAGCAAATACAATGATGGCGATGGCCAGCGAAATAGACAGTGATAAACCCGGGTGATCCACCACACGATTTAATAACGGGCGATATAAATTATGAATCATAAATACCAGTTTACGATCCACCTTGGTTTGCACGTCATCAAGTTTTTGACCCAGCTTAGTATCTGGGCGAGATTTAAGATGAGCGATGTGCGCTGGTAAAATAAATAATGCTTCTAACCAAGAGATAGCAAAACACATAACCACCACAGCCGGAATCACCATCATGGCTTTGCCCATGCCGCCGGGCAAAAAGAATAAAGGCATAAACGCAACAATGTTGGTAAGAATGGCAAAGCTTAATGGCATGGCCACTTCTTTGGCACCGATAATGGCCGCCTCCATTCGGCTATGGCCTTTGGCGAGATTCTCGTAAATATTTTCCCCGGCAATGATGGCGTCATCCACCACGATGCCCAGTGAAATAATAAACGCGAACATGGAAATCATATTGATAGAGACACCAAAACTTGGCAGAAAAATCATGGCCCCTAAAAAGGAAGTAGGAATGCCCATGGTCACCCAAAACGCCAATCGATATTCTAAAAATATGCCCAATAAAATGAACACCAGACCCAAACCAATGACCGCATTTTTAAGTAACAAACCTAAACGCTGGCGATACAGTTCGGCATCATCATCCACTACGGTTAAGTTCATACCATTTGGCAACATGGCTTCAAGGTCTGGCCACATGGCATAAATGCTGTCGGCCACTTCTGTTGGGGTTTGGTCACCGGCACGATACACACTAAAGTGCACACTTTCTTTGCCGTTTAATGTGACGATGTCTGCGGTGTCAGCAAAGCCTTCTTTTATTTGGGCTACTTCTCCAAGGGTTAATACCACACCTGTGTTATCCGTAATGAGCGGGATCATGGCAAATTCGTTAGCCCAATAACTGCGATTATTCAGGGTTACTAAAATATCACCGCTTTGGGTTTTTACTGTGCCGGCACTTTTTTCAACGGCGTTGTCTTTTACTAAGGCGGCCACATTACCCAGTGTTAAACCGTATTGCTCTAATACCAAAGCTGGGATTTCTATGTGTACTTCTTCTGCGGGGGCGCCTTTTAAATCCACTTGTGTGACAAATGCACTGGTGAGTAATTTTTCCTTTACTTGTTCTGCGAGGCGTTTCATTTCAAAGGGCGTCATATCCCCGTGCAATACAATGTCCATGATGTCATGTTTGCGTGATAACAAACTGATAATGGGCTGCTCCATGCCCACGGGGAACGTGGTTATTCGATTCACAGCCTGCAAAACGTCTTGATACATTTGCTGTAAGTCTTTGTCTGACTCTATCTCCAAGTTCACACTGGCGTAACCTTCTTGAATACTCACGGTGACATTTTCAATGCCTTCTAGTTCGCTTAGCTGGTTTTCAATGGGCAATACAACCCCTTGCTCCATTTCACCTGGCGTCGCTCCGCTATACACAACTCGCACGGTAACCACATCCACCGAGAACTCCGGCAGGAATTCTTTTTTGATGCTCAAAGACGTTAAAAAACCGCCAATCAACAGCGCTAACATCAGTAAGTTTGGCGCAATACCATGCTGGGCCATCCACGCGATTGGGCCTTTATTAAACATACTTTGCATTATTTGGCCCCTTGAGAAATAGGTGCCGAGTTAACAGGGGCTTGAATGCGTACTGCCAGATTGGGCGTCATGAATGGCAGCGGGCTTTTTAATAATGCATCCCCTGCTTGTAGCTCAGCCTTAAGCCAAACCTGATCACGTTGGCGATACAAAATATTCACTGGGCGTTTTTGCAATTTGCTTTGGGCATCCACCAGCCAAATCGTATCATCGTCATTCACAAATTGATTATTAATCAATAAAGCGTCTTCAAATAGTTTGGCAAACACCGTCACTTGCACGTATTCACCGTAACGAATTGAAAAAGGTTCTTTTTCTAATGGAGCATCAATTTTTAATAGCACTTTAATCTGTCGGTCACTGGCATCTACAGACGGCAATATGGAAAGCACTTGTGCTGCACGGGCTTGATCACTTGGTTTACGAGAAAGGGTTTGCACTTGTGCTGCATTTTCAACATCTAAAATTGAGGCGAACGCCGCTGGCACTTTTATTTCTAACCAAAACTCATCACTGGCCAATACATCAAAGACCATGGCGTTGTTATTAACGTAAGAACCCTGATTAATATGGTTATGCAATATGTAACCATCAAATGGCATGACCACTGTGGTGCGCTTTAAATCTAATTTCGCTTTGGCTAAATCGGCTTTAGCAATTTTTAACGCGGCTTTAACAGAAGCTAACTGAGGTTTACGCAAAGCCAGTATTTTTGCTTCTTTGCTTAAGCGCATGCCTGACAATTTGTAATCGTTTAATGCGTTTTGCGCTTGGCCTAATTCCATATCCAAACTGGCTTGAGCTTGTATAACCGCCGCTTGTTTTTGTAAAAAGGTTTGGCGATATGTGCTGTCATCAATTTTGGCTAGCACACTGCCTTTTTTCAAAAAGGCACCCGGAATGGCTTGCGCATCTAATATATTAATTTGCCCAGATACCTGTGCCACCAAGGTGACTTTGGTTTTGGCATCGGCTGTGGCCCCTGCAGACCATGACGGGCGCTGCTGTTTCGCTTCAATTTGAGTCACTTGAACAAGCGGGACGGTGATCTCTTGCTTTCGCTTTTCTGGCTTGGGTGCCGATTTAACAATGAAGACACCCGCCAAGATGCCCACTACCAATACAGCCAAGATTAAAAGGTAAGATGTGGGCAAAGATTTTTTCATTATTATATCCAGTGAATTTTAGAGATACTGCATTATCAAGCAGTGTCTTGATAATCCCAAATACATTTACATTTATTAACTATAAAGCCACGAACCTTTGGCTTTGTTGGCGATCTATACAAGACCTTTAAACAAAAGCCGTTTAAACTCATATTATGAGAATCGTCCTTAGCTACATACTTGTGTTTAGCCAGTTCATTACCCTAGGGGTATGGGCCAGCGCACCTATGGAGCTAAACCAAGGGCAAGATGCCACCCATGTGCACCTTGATCTGCACCAACATCTCGACTCCCATGAACACGCCACCGCACAAACTCCGCACGACCATGCTGATGATCATGAGCATAGTGAAAACTGCCATGTGCATTTATCTGTTCAGCTGAGCCAAGATTCCCATATGAATACGGCTTCTACCCCTAAGGCCATTCTTCGGGAAGCATTGATTCTTTCCCATAACAGCCTAAAACAGCGCCCTCCTGTACCACCTCCTAGTACGCTAAATAACTAAGCTAACCTTTACCAATAAGCCTTATATACGCCTACCGCCTATTATTGGTTCATACAGGGCGTTCATTTAGTACTGGGATTTTTTATTTATGCACCTATCTATAAAAGCGGCTCTGGCCCTGCTGATATCCGCCGTTTTGGCCATTAGCCTCTACGCGTCACAAGATCATACTCAAGACTCAAATGATCATGCACATAGCAAAGATCACTCTAACGAAGAGCAACATGCACATGAGGCTGAACGCTTAGACCCTCATGATCACCATGAAGAAGAGCATGAGGAAAATGAAACAGAACTGAGCCAGGCCCAGTTGGATACAGCCAAGGTGAAAATAGACACCGCCGGCCCTGTTAACCTAACAGAGAACTTCACTCTGTTTGGTCAAATTCAAACCCCACAAGACCAAATCTTTCGCCTGCACGCCACTTATGAAAGCTTAGTGAAAAAAGTGCACGTGAACATTGGCGATAAAGTAAAAAAGAGCCAAAAGCTCATCACTCTTTATAACAAACAAACCCTGCAAAACTACACACTCACCAGCCCAGCCAAAGGCGAGATCACCGCTCGCTTGGTGAACGTGGGTGACCATGCTGATGAAAATACCTTATTAGAGCTAAGAGACTTATCCAAAGTGTGGGTTCAGCTAACCGGCTTTCCCGAGCAAATGGACCGATTGCTTTTAAATCAAACCGTCGAGGTATTCGACTTACATCACCATAAAACCCAGTCTGCACCTATTACCTATATATCCCCTCTAATGAGTCAGGGGCATATGAACAAAGTGCGCGCCACCATTAAAAATGACAATAAACACTGGCGCCCCGGCATGCATGTGAAAGCCAAAGTCAGTTTGATGTCTGGCGCTGTGCCTGTGGCAGTTAATAATGAAGCCATTCAAATTTTAGACGGCAAAAAAGTGGTGTTTGTAAAACGCGGCGACCATCTAAAAGCACAAGCGGTGCGCCTAGGTAAAACCGATGAGCATTTCAGTGAAGTATTAAGCGGACTTAAAGCAGGAGATCAATACGTCAGCGAAAACAGCTTTGTCATAAAAGCCCATTTACTAAAGAGCGGTGCCACTCATAGCCACTGAGTGTGTGTTCAATTTTAAATGTTCCATTTTTAGTTATTAGGTTTTTATTATGTTTGATTCGTTAATCTCTTTCGCCGTACAAAGGCGATACTTAGTTTTACTGGTGAGTTTGTTTATAGCGGCCTTTGGTATCTATAACAGTTTTAAACTGCCCATGGATGCCGTGCCTGACATCAGTCACGTGCAAGTACAAATCAATACCCAAGCACAGGGTTACAGCCCATTAGAAAGTGAGCAGCGTTTGGGCATGATCATTGAGAATGCCATGTCCGGCATTCCAAAGCTGGACTATAGCCGCTCACTCTCCCGCTATGGTTTATCTCAAGTTACCTTAATCTTTAAAGACGGCACGGATATCTACTGGGCCCGCCAGCAAGTATCAGAGCGCCTGCAAAGCATTCGTTCACAGCTGCCTTGGGGCACTAGCCCAGAACTCAGCCCTATTGCCAGCGGCCTAGGGGAAATATACAGCTATGTGGTGAAAGCCCAAGACGGCGCCAGCAAACAAAACGGCGAGCCTTACAACACGGAGGATTTACGCACCATTCAAGATTGGATCATTCGCCCGCAGTTAATGACGGTTCCAGGCATTACCGAGATCAATACCATCGGGGGTTTCCAGCGTGAGTATCAAGTGGCACCCATTACCGAAAAATTACTGGCTTTGAATATCACGGTAAATGAAATCATTACAGCACTTGAAAATAACAACCAAAATGTAGGCGCGGGGTTTATTCAGCGTAATGGCGAGCAATGGTTAATTCGCTCCCCCGGGCAATTAAAAAACATTAATGACATTGAAAACGTCATTATCAAAAAACACGATGACCTGCCTATTCGTATTAAAGATGTGGCCCGCGTTAAATTTGGTGAAGAACTTCGCACAGGTGCCGCCACATTAAATTCACAAGAAACCGTTTTAGGCACCGCCTTTATGTTGTTAGGCGAGAACTCCCGCAGTGTTTCTCAAGCTGTGGATGAAAAACTAAAAACCATTAACTCCACTTTGCCAGCGGGCACAGAAGTGAAAACGGTTTACAACCGCACCACTCTTGTAAATAAAACCATTAACACCGTGCAAAAAAACTTATTTGAAGGGGCGGTTTTAGTAGTGGCCGTATTGTTTGCCTTTTTAGGCAATATTCGTGCAGCGTTAATCACAGCATTGATTATTCCCTTAAGTATGTTGTTTGCTATATCAGGTATGGCAGCCAATAAAGTATCCGGTAACTTAATGAGTCTTGGGGCCATCGACTTTGGTTTGATTATTGATGGGGCTGTTATCGTTGTAGAAAACTGTTTGCGCCGATTAGCTTTAGCTCAGCAGGCCTCTCTTAAAAATAACGAGCGACTGTTAACCCTAGCTGAACGATTATTGGAAGTTACCCACAGCACCAAAGAAGTCATTCGCCCTGCGGTGTTTGGTATTTTCATTATTATGCTGGTGTATATGCCAATCTTTGCGTTAAGCGGCATCGAAGGCAAGATGTTTCAGCCCATGGCCTTTACCGTCATTCTTGCGTTATTTGGCGCCTTACTGTTTTCGTTAACGTTTATTCCTGCCGCCATTGCCTTGTTTGTAAAAGGCAGCACTGAGCACAAAGAAAACGTACTAATGAAATGGCTTAACCGTGTTTACCAACCACTTTTAAATAAAGCTTTGGCTCACAGTAAAAAAGTAGCTGTCATGGCGGTTTTGTTTTTTGCCATTTGTTTGACAATGATGACACGTATGGGCAGTGAGTTTTTACCCAAGCTAGATGAATACGACATTGCATTACACGCACTACGAATTCCAGGCACCAGTCTTGAGCAAAGCTTGGACATGCAGAAACAAGTTGAACATCAATTAAAAGACTTTAATGAAATTCAGCATGTGTTTTCAAAAATTGGGACGGCGGAAATTGCAACGGACCCAATGCCACCAAATGTGGCCGATACGTTTGTTATTTTGAAACCTCAAGATCAATGGCCAAATACGGATAAAACAAAAACAGAACTGCTTGCTGAAATACGCGAAACGCTTACAGCCTTGCCAGGTAATCAATATGAATTTACCCAGCCTATAGAAATGCGTTTTAACGAACTGATTTCAGGGGTGCGCAGTGATGTGGCGTTACGCATTTATGGGGACGATTTAAATCAGCTAGCGTCTTTAGGTCAAAAAACAGAGCAGCTTTTAAAACAGGTAACAGGCGCCAAAGACGTGCGCATGGAACAAGCACAAGGTTTGCCTATGCTATCTGTTGAACCCCAGTACGATCACTTGGCGTTATTAGGTTTAAACGTGGTGGACATTCAAACTGCGTTACAAGCTGCGGTAAGTGGCATTCAAACAGGTTACATATACGAAGGAGATAAACGTTTTAGTTTATTGGTGCGCTTTGAGCACGACCTTAAAAATAAAGTTACGGCTTTGAAGCAGCTGCCGATTTTAATCAAAGGTAATCAAACGGAATCAGACTTAGCCTATGTGCCCTTAGGGGAAGTGGCCAACATCAATGAAATCCAAGGGCCCAACCAAATCAACCGTCAAAATGGCAAACGTTTTGTGGTGGTAAGCAGTAATGTGAGCGGCATTGATCTATCTAGTTTTATTAATAACACCCAGCAACTGATGAATGAACAGCTAAATTTACCTGCTGGATACTGGTTAGAATATGGCGGCACGTTCAAACAATTGCAAAGTGCTAAAAGCCGTTTAATGTGGGTAGTACCCATGACACTGATTATTATTTTTGCATTGCTTTACAGTGCGTTTAATTCGTTTAAACACAGCCTGATTATTTTCAGCAGTGTTCCGCTGGCGTTAAGCGGCGGTATTTTAGCCCTGTTAATTCGAGATATGCCCCTTTCAATTTCGGCAGCTGTTGGTTTTATTGCACTGTGTGGCATCAGTATTTTAAATGCCATTGTGATGATGAGTTTTATCAATCAATTGATCGAACAGAAGCGTCCGTTAATTGAAGCCATTACTCAAGGTGCATTACAAAGATTACGCCCTGTATTAATGACCGCCTTAGTGGCTAGCTTGGGGTTTGTGCCCATGGCACTGAACACTGGCACAGGGGCCGAAGTACAGCGGCCTTTAGCTACCGTAGTAATTGGCGGCATTATGACCTCAACCCTACTCACCCTGTTTGTATTACCGGTTTTATATAAGCTCGGTCATTACAAAAAAATCTAATTTAATTAGAAGCTATATTTTACAACCATAAAAAAACCGCGATTTTCATCGCGGTTTTTTATTTATTAAATCGAACTCACAATATCTAGCTCTAAACGCCTTCTTTGAATGCCTTGAATACTGCCACCCTCACCAAAATTTGAATCCAAAGTGCCTGACTGACTCCGTTTAAAATCAATATAACCATCACATGTCGATATTGGCTCATCTAACATGTGCTCATTTAGCATATCAACTATATCTATTTGGGCTGATCCATTATCAGTAACTGTCTGAATTCCAGAAGTATTTACGCTTCCTCCTGTTGATGTCAGGCAATCAAAATCATATGCAAGTTTTAAGCTGCCAGAGCCTGCTGGTGACCATGTCACATTAAGATCGGTTTCTTTTAAGACAGGGCTGTTATGAGAGGAGGTAATTTCAAAGGGGTCTGGCAGCATAGTGTAGGATTCAGTTGCACTAACACCCTCATCTCGCTCAAAGCTAACCTGATAAACAGTATTTACGTCACCACTTGGCAATGTTGCCAAATAATAAATATCGAACAAATCAGCCTTCTTCACCATTTGATATTTTACCGCCCCTTCATAAGCGGTGAGCGTATCGCCAGAACTGACCTCTATTAAAGTGCCACCAATACCTGAGCCACCGGAATACAAACGAGCTTCAACTAAACTGTCATTTGAAACATCTGCGCCTGTCGCAGTTACCGTTAATTCTGCTCGTATACCAGATGTACGAATATTTTCCGAATCCGTTTTTGAGCAACCTGTGCTGGATATGACAAAGATAAACAAACAGATGCTAACTAATGCTTTCATCTAACCTTCCTTGGTGATAATTTCTGCTGGCTAATTTATTCCATTAAGCCAAATTATTCAAACATTAGCTCAATGGTATTACTTAAACCCTTTTCAAAAGGCATGTAATCAATATTTAATTTATCTGTGGCCTTTTGACCATTGGGAATAGCTTGCCACTGCAAAAAGGTTAATTCACCTTTGGCAATTAGTGGATTTTTATTAATAAAACTTGAAATAAATTCCCCTACGTTCGCAATTAATCTACCTACCCAAACCGGCATTACTTTTGGTACTGCTCGTTTAATATTTAGTTGTTTATGAATTTCTGCCACAAGATCCGTTAACGTTAAGTATTGCTCACTTAAAATATAACGCTCTCCGCTTTCCATTGCTTCCGCTTCAACATGGGCTCGACCTACATCTTCGCTGTACACAACCGGAAAGCCACCGGGCAATAAAACGGGAATGTCGTTTTGTTTAACTTTTGTCACAATAGCGTTCACACCCACAGCACCATTAACATCAGGGCCAGGCCCGTAAACCCCTGCAGGGTGAATAAATACCACATGCAAACCTTGCTGCATGGCATTTACCACTCGTCTGTCAGCTTTTTGCTTGCTGCGTTCGTAGTAGGTGCCTTTATCGTGCTGATCTAATTGGCTTTCGTCATAGGATTGATGAGCCTCACCTGCAAACACATCAATGGTACTGGTATAAATAAACTTATCGATATTCTGTTCTAGTGCTACATCCAACATGTTTTGTGTACCCATTTCATTTACTTGGGTAAATACATCAGGGTCTTTAAACCATTGCTCAGGCAAGCCCGCTGCGTGGTGCACTACATCACAACCCTGCATGGCTGAAACAATACTGCTCTTATCCGTTACATCGCCTTTTATAAATTCACATTGGCTTGGCAAAACTTGTTTGGCTTTTTCAATATCGCGCACTAAAACACGCACCGTGCGGTTTTCATTTAACAAACATTTAACAATGTTAAAACCAACTGTGCCTGTGGCACCTGTAACTAATGTTATGGCCATGTTGTGCCCTTTTTATTTTTAGATTTCATTTAAAACTAACAGGCCATTCTGTGAGTAACAATGTGAAATATTGACTTTTCTTCAGACATAAAAAAAGCCCGCCGAAGCGAGCTTTCTTTTAGCGTGAAGCTAGATCTAAATAATCAAAGATTATTCGTTGATCTTAGCTACAACACCAGCACCTACAGTACGGCCACCTTCACGAATCGCGAAACGTAGACCTTCGTCCATCGCGATTGGGTGAATTAGTTCAACAGAAAGCTGAACGTTATCACCAGGCATTACCATTTCAACGCCAGCAGGAAGAATACACTCACCTGTTACGTCTGTAGTACGGAAGTAGAACTGTGGACGGTAACCTTTGAAGAAAGGAGTGTGACGTCCGCCTTCATCTTTACCCAACACATATACTTCTGCTTCGAATTTAGTATGTGGAGAGATTGAACCAGGCTTACAAAGAACCTGACCACGTTGTACTTCATCACGCTTAGTACCGCGTAGAAGAACACCACAGTTTTCGCCAGCACGACCTTCGTCAAGAATCTTACGGAACATTTCTACGCCCGTAACAGTTGTAGAAGTAGTATCTTTGATACCTACCAATTCAACTTCTTCACCAGTACGTACGATACCGCGCTCAACACGACCAGTAACAACAGTACCACGACCTTGGATAGAGAATACGTCTTCGATAGGCATGATGAAATCGCCATCTACTGCGCGCTCTGGCTCAGGGATGTAGCTGTCTAGAGACTCAAGAAGTTTCTTAACAGCAGTTGTACCTAGCTCGTCACCGTCTTCGCCGTTTAGGGCCATAAGTGCAGAACCAGCAACGATTGGAGTGTCGTCACCTGGGAAATCGTATTCAGTTAGTAGATCACGTAATTCCATGTCTACTAGCTCAAGCATTTCTTCGTATTCTTCAGTACCGAAACCGCCGCAATCTTCAGCTAGAAGGTCTGCTTTGTTTAGGAATACTACGATGTATGGAACACCAACCTGACGAGAAAGAAGGATGTGCTCACGAGTCTGAGGCATAGGGCCGTCAGTCGCGCCACATACTAGGATCGCGCCGTCCATTTGAGCAGCACCGGTGATCATGTTTTTCACATAATCGGCGTGTCCTGGGCAATCTACGTGTGCGTAGTGACGGTCAGTTGTTTCATATTCAACGTGAGACGTTGCGATTGTGATACCGCGCTCACGCTCTTCTGGAGCGTTATCGATGTTAGCGAAATCTACCGCTGCGCCACCAAATACTTCAGCTGCTACGCGAGTTAACGCTGCTGTTAGAGTAGTTTTACCATGGTCAACGTGACCAATGGTGCCCACGTTTACGTGTGGCTTATTACGTTCAAATTGTTCCTTCGCCATAATAATGGACCTCTTTATCTGGAAACTATGTTCTGTTAATTATTACGTCAGCGACATTAGACGGCGCATCAGCATACTTTTCAAATTCCATGGCATAGGTTGCGCGACCTTGCGTAGCTGAACGTAGATCGGTTGCATAACCGAACATTTCAGCCAACGGTACTTCAGCCGTAACAACTTTACCGGATGGACTATCATCCATACCTTGGATAAGACCACGACGGCGATTCAAATCACCCACCACGTCACCCATATTGGATTCCGGGGTTACGACTTCTACTTTCATCACAGGCTCTAGAAGAGCTGGATTGCCCTCTTGAGATAACTGTCGAGTGGCCATAGAAGCTGCGATCTTAAACGCCATTTCATTGGAGTCAACATCATGGTATGAGCCGTCGAACAAAGTGGCTTTAAGGCCAAGAAGAGGGTAACCCGCAAGGATGCCGTTCTTCATTTGTTCTTCGATACCTTTGTTTACCGCTGGAATGTATTCCTTAGGAACCGTACCACCAGTAATTTCATTTACGAATTCTAAATTCTCGCCTTCAATAGGCTCGAAACGAATGACAACGTGACCGTATTGACCGCGGCCACCAGACTGTTTCGCAAATTTATAGTTGATCTCACAAGAAGTAGTGATGCGCTCACGGTAGGCCACTTGTGGCTTACCAATGTTCGCTTCAACACTGAACTCACGCTTCATTCGGTCAATCAATACATCCAGGTGTAACTCACCCATGCCTGAAATAATTGTTTGGCCAGTTTCAGCGTCAGTTTCAACACGGAAAGAAGGGTCTTCTTGAGCAAGTTTGCCCAAAGCAATACCCATTTTTTCTTGATCCGCGACTGTTCTAGGTTCAACCGCAACAGAAATTACTGGCTCAGGAAATTCCATTCGCTCTAATGTAATTTTATGTTTTAGATCACAAAGAGTTTCACCTGTGGTGACATCTTTAAGGCCAATGGCCGCAGCGATGTCGCCGGCGCGTACTTCTTTGATTTCTTCACGGTTGTTTGCGTGCATTTGCACCATACGACCAACACGTTCTTTTTTGCCTTTCACTGGGTTGTAAACACTGTCGCCAGTATTTAATACACCCGAGTAAACACGCATAAAGGTAAGAGTACCTACGAACGGATCGGTTGCGATTTTGAATGCCAGCGCTGAGAACGGAGCATCATCAGATGCTTCACGTGTGCTCACTGATTCGTCTTTGTCATCAAGAACACCTTCTATCGCCTTCACTTCAGTGGGGCTAGGTAAATACTCGATAACAGAATCTAACACGGCTTGTACACCTTTGTTCTTAAAGGCAGAACCACAGGACACCAGTACAATTTCGTTGGCTAGAGTGCGTTGACGCAGCGCAGCTTTAATCTCTTCTTCAGTTAACTCACCTTCTTCAAGGTATTTTTCCATTAACTCGTCAGTAGCTTCAGCAGCGGCTTCAATCAGTTGCTCGCGGTAGTCATTGGCTGTTTCGACAAGATCAGCCGGAATGTCTTCATAGGTGAAAGTCATTCCTTGATCGGCTTCGTTCCACATGATGGCCTTCATCTTAATGAGGTCCACCACGCCTTTGAACTCGTCTTCAGCGCCAATGTTAATTTGGAGAGGAACAGCATTAGCACCTAAACGTTCTTTAAGTTGTTCAACAACCATAAAGTAGTCGGCACCAGTACGGTCCATTTTGTTTACGAATACCATGCGTGGTACTTCGTATTTGTTGGCTTGTCGCCAAACTGTTTCTGTTTGTGGCTGAACACCAGAACTGCCACAAAGAACAACAACCGCGCCGTCTAACACACGCAATGAGCGCTCTACTTCGATAGTAAAGTCTACGTGTCCAGGGGTATCAATGATGTTAATGCGATGTTGATCAAACTGCTGACCCATTCCAGACCAGAAACAAGTGGTAGCAGCAGACGTGATAGTAATACCACGCTCCTGCTCCTGCTCCATCCAATCCATTGTGGCCGCGCCATCGTGTACTTCACCGATCTTATGAGAAAGACCTGTATAAAAAAGTACACGCTCTGTAGTTGTGGTTTTACCCGCATCTACGTGCGCCACGATACCGATGTTACGGTATCGGTTAATTGGGGTATTACGTGCCACTAGATCGCCCTCAGTTTCTTAGAAACGATAGTGAGAGAAAGCTTTGTTCGCTTCAGCCATGCGATGCACGTCTTCACGCTTCTTAATAGCAGAACCTTTACCTTCTGCTGCATCTAGCAATTCGTTTGCTAGACGTAGACCCATGGATTTTTCACCACGGCTACGAGCTGCGTCTACAATCCAACGCATTGCTAGAGCAACACGACGAGCTGGACGCACTTCTACAGGCACTTGGTAAGTTGCACCACCAACACGGCGAGATTTAACCTCTACCACTGGCTGTACAGCTTCAAGAGCCTTTTCAAAAATCTCAACTGGCTTAGCGTCTTTATTACGCTCAGCAACCACATCCAATGCACCGTATACAATTTTCTCGGCGATTGATTTTTTACCACTTTCCATGACCATGTTCATGAACTTAGCTAGCGTTAAGTTACCAAATTTAGGATCTGGTAAAATCTCACGCTTAGCGGCGACGCGTCTTCTTGGCATCTGATAAGCCTCTTCTTCAGGAGTACCTGGGCTAACCTCACAAGTGTGTGGGCCCAACCTTACTCTTATCTATTGTTTATACGTCTAAGTAGACACACTAATTGTTAACAATTAATGAATCTTACTTAGGACGCTTAGCACCGTATTTAGAACGGGCTTGTCTACGTTCGGTTACGCCAGCACAGTCAAGTGCACCACGTACGGTGTGATAACGCACACCCGGCAAATCTTTAACACGACCGCCACGAATTAGAACAACACTGTGCTCTTGTAGATTGTGACCTTCACCACCAATGTAGGAAGACACTTCAAAACCGTTGGTCAAGCGTACACGACATACTTTACGTAATGCTGAGTTAGGCTTCTTAGGCGTTGTGGTATATACACGAGTACATACGCCACGACGCTGAGGACAAGCCTGCAAAGCACGAACGTCAGATGCAGCTACTTGACGCTTACGAGGCTTACGAACCAATTGGTTAATCGTTGCCATTTGTAAACTCCAAATGAGTAAAACATACACGCCAGATCCATTTGGACCTGTCGCAAGGGGGCCGAAGTCTACTTATAGACTGGCCTATAGTCAAGAAAGCCGTGCAAAAATTGCACGGCTTTCTTGGATTTGATGTGTCTCAATCAGACCATCGAAGCGAACAACATCTAGATTAGATGTTGTCTTTTAGTGCTTCAGATAGTGCGGCTTCAACGTCATCTGCGCTTACCGTAGGTGCTAGAGTCGGTTGCAATTTACCTTGCTCTCGCTCATCACGCTTACGTTTACGCTCGCTGTGGTAAGCCAAACCTGTACCCGCTGGGATCAGACGACCTACTACTACGTTTTCTTTCAGACCACGTAAGTGATCCTGCTTACCTGTCACTGCACCTTGTGTCAGAACTCGAGTCGTTTCTTGGAACGACGCGGCTGAGATGAAGGATTCAGTTGCAAGTGACGCTTTGGTAATACCCAGTAGCTGACGCTGACCTTTAGCAGGGAACTTGTCTTCTGCTTCTAGTTCGGCGTTTTGCTCTACGTAATCAGAGTATTCAACCTGATCACCTTGGATAAAGTTAGTATCACCAGAGTCGTTAACTTCAATCTTACGCAGCATCTGACGAATGATCGTTTCGATGTGCTTATCGTTGATGCCTACGCCTTGCAGACGGTAAACTTCTTGTACTTCGTTTGTGATGTAAACAGCTAGCTGACTTACACCTAGTAGACGAAGGATATCGTGTGGGTTAAGCGGGCCATCGGAGATAACCTCGCCTTTCTCAACGCTTTCACCTTCAAATACGTTCATGTGACGCCACTTAGGAATCAACTCTTCGTATGGCTCTGAACCATCTTTCGGAGTAATCACTAAGCGCTTCTTACCTTTAGTCTCTTTACCGAAGCCGATAACACCTGTCATCTCTGCAAGGATCGCAGGTTCTTTAGGTTTACGTGCTTCAAACAAGTCCGCTACGCGCGGTAGACCACCGGTGATGTCCTTGTTACCTGAGCTTTCTTGTGGGATACGAGCGATCGCATCACCCACTTTCACATCGGTACCATCTTCATGGTTAACCATTGCGTTAGCTGGTAGTAGGTACTGAGCTGGTGTTTGTGTGCCTGGGAAGAAAATGTCTGCCCCTGCTGCATCAACCAACTTAACCATTGGACGAATATCTTTACCGGCCGCTGGGCGAGTCGCTGGGTCCATGATCTGAATGGTAGATAGACCTGTTAGCTCATCCGTTTGACGAGTAATTGTGATGCCTTCTTCAAGACCAACAAACTCAATACGACCACCTACTTCAGTGATGATTGGGTGAGTGTGCGGATCCCATGTTGCGATCTTCTGACCAGACTCAACTTTAGAGCCGTCTTTAGATGTTACAACTGCACCGTATGGAAGTTTATAAAGCTCTCGCTCACGACCGAATTCATCGGCGATGGCGATGGCACTAGAACGAGATACAAGCACAAGTGCTCCATCTTCACGCTCTACCGTCTTCATGTTGTGAAGACGAACGGTACCAGAGTTCTTAATTTGAACGCTGTCGATTGCTGTTGCACGCGATGCCGCACCACCAATGTGGAACGTACGCATTGTAAGCTGTGTACCCGGCTCACCAATTGATTGCGCCGCGATTACACCAACCGCTTCACCTTTATTGATGATATGACCGCGAGCTAGGTCACGACCGTAACAAGCGGCACAGATACCAAACTTAGTAGTACAGGTAATTGGAGAACGCGCTTTTAGCTCATCGATGCTAGCCGCTTCGATGGTATCAACCCATTTCTCATCAATTAGTGTACCCGCTGGTACAACCACTTGATCAACTGTGCCTGGCTTGATTACATCTTCTGCCACAACACGACCAAGGATTCGAGTACCTAGAGGAACAACAACGTCACCGCCTTCAATAAGAGGCGTCATCATTAGACCTTCAGTGGTACCACAATCGTCTTGAGTTACTACAACATCTTGCGCTACGTCTACAAGACGACGCGTTAAGTAACCCGAGTTCGCTGTTTTTAGTGCGGTATCCGCAAGACCCTTACGAGCACCGTGAGTAGAGGTAAAGTACTGAAGTACTGATAGACCTTCACGGAAATTCGCTGTGATCGGCGTTTCGATGATGGAACCATCCGGTTTCGCCATCAAGCCACGCATACCCGCCAACTGACGGATCTGAGCTGGGCTACCACGAGCACCGGAGTCGGCCATCATGTATACGCTGTTGAAAGATTCTTGATCAACAGTGTGTCCATCACGGTCCAATACTTCATCGGTACCTAAGTTGTCCATCATGGCTTTCGCAACTAATTCGTTAGCACGAGACCAGATATCAACAACCTTGTTGTATTTTTCACCTTGGGTTACCAAACCAGAAGCAAACTGAGATTCAATCTCTTTTACCTGGCCTTCGGCATCGCCAATGATGTCAGCTTTAGCATCAGGGATAACAAAGTCGTTAACACCGATAGAAGCACCAGACTTAGTTGCGTACGAGAAACCTGTGTACATAACTTGGTCAGCGAACATAACCGTGTCTTTAAGACCGCAGTTACGGTAAGCCATGTCTAACAATGTTGAGATGGCTTTTTTCTTCATAGGCTGATTGAACGCAGAGAAAGGAATACCTTTAGGTGCGATCTCAAACAAAATTGTACGACCAACAGTTGTATCTTCTAGATTCGTTGTAGTGACTTCACTACCGTCTTCTGCATATACAGTCTGTGTAATACGTACTTTAATTTTTGCGTGAAGCTCAGCTTGACCAGTACGGTAAGCGCGTTGAACTTCATCTGTATCAGCAAAAATTGAACCTTCACCAGTGGCATTTACACGATCACGAGTCATGTAATAAAGACCCAATACAACGTCCTGAGACGGTACGATGATCGGATCACCATTTGCTGGAGAAAGTACGTTATTGGTAGACATCATCAACGCTCGAGCTTCAAGTTGAGCTTCGGTTGTTAATGGAACGTGTACCGCCATTTGGTCGCCATCGAAATCGGCGTTGTATGCCCCACAAACCAGCGGGTGAAGCTGAATCGCTTTACCTTCGATTAGTAGTGGTTCGAATGCCTGGATACCCAATCTGTGAAGGGTAGGCGCACGGTTAAGCATAACAGGGTGTTCACGGATAACTTCATCCAGAATATCCCAAACAACAGCTTCTTCACGTTCAACCATTTTCTTAGCGGCTTTGATCGTTGTGGCTAAACCACGGTGCTCAAGTTTGCTAAAGATGAATGGCTTAAATAGCTCAAGTGCCATCTTCTTAGGAAGACCACACTGGTGTAGGCGCAAGTATGGGCCTACGGTAATTACAGAACGACCAGAGTAATCTACGCGCTTACCAAGTAAGTTCTGACGGAAACGACCTTGTTTACCCTTGATCATATCAGCAAGAGATTTAAGAGGACGCTTGTTAGAACCGGTAATGGCACGACCACGACGACCGTTATCTAGTAACGCATCCACAGACTCTTGCAACATACGTTTTTCGTTACGTACGATGATGTCTGGAGCATTTAGCTCAAGAAGACGTTTAAGACGGTTGTTACGGTTGATTACACGACGATATAGATCGTTCAAATCAGACGTTGCAAAACGGCCGCCATCTAGTGGTACTAGAGGACGAAGATCTGGTGGAAGAACAGGAAGTACTGTCATTACCATCCACTTCGGATCGTTGCCTGATTTATGGAAAGCTTCTAATAGCTTAAGGCGCTTAGAAATTTTCTTAAGTTTGGTTTCAGAGTTAGTTTCTGGGATTTGCTCACGCAAGTCCTGAACTTCGTCTTCTAAGTCGATATCCACTAATAAAGACTGAACCGCTTCCGCACCCATTTTCGCGTCGAATTCGTCACCGAACTCTTCAATGGCTTCGTAGTATTGTTCGTCGTTTAACAGCTGACCTTTCTCAAGAGTGGTCATGCCTGGATCAACTACAACAAATGATTCGTAGTACAAAATACGTTCGATATCACGCAGTGTCATATCTAGCATTAAACCAATACGTGAAGGTAGTGATTTAAGGAACCAAATGTGAGCAACCGGAGATGCTAGGTCGATGTGACCCATACGCTCACGACGTACTTTTGCTAATGTAACTTCAACGCCACATTTTTCACAAATTACACCGCGGTGCTTTAAGCGCTTGTATTTACCACACAAGCATTCGTAATCTTTGATTGGACCAAAGATACGAGAACAGAACAGACCATCGCGTTCAGGTTTGAACGTACGATAGTTAATTGTTTCTGGTTTCTTTACTTCACCGAATGACCATGAACGGATCATATCTGGTGAGGCAAGACCGATTCGAATCGAGTCAAACTCTTCAGCCTGAGACTCTTTGCGAAGCAAATTTAATAAGTCTTTCATCTGCCTTTTAGCTCCTAGCGGAGTTAATAACCGCGGGCCGAAGCCCGCGTCCAGTATCTGATTAGGATCAGAGTTTTATTCGTTCACGAGATCGATGTCGATACCCAGTGAGCGAATTTCTTTAACAAGTACGTTAAAGGACTCCGGCATGCCAGGTTCCATACGATGATCACCGTCTACGATGTTTTTATACATCTTAGTACGACCTTGAACATCATCGGATTTAACCGTTAGCATTTCCTGCAAGGTATATGCAGCACCGTATGCTTCCAGTGCCCACACTTCCATCTCTCCGAAGCGCTGACCACCGAACTGAGCTTTACCGCCCAACGGTTGCTGTGTAACCAAGCTGTATGAACCAGTAGAACGAGCATGCATTTTGTCATCAACCAAGTGGTTCAATTTCAACATGTACATGTAACCTACGGTTACTGGACGGTCGAATTTATCACCGGTGCGACCATCAAACAGTGTTACCTGACCTGAGTCTGGAATATCTGCTAGACGAAGCATGTGCTTAAGTTCAGTTTCTTTGGCGCCATCAAACGCAGGTGTTGCTATTGGCACACCCTTACGAAGGTTGTGAGCTAACTCAACAATTTCAGTATCACTGAAGGTGTCTAGTTCCTCTTGTTTCACTTCGTCGCTGTGGTTATAAATCTTGCCTAAGAACTCACGAACATCAGCCACAGCACGCTGGGCTTTGATCATTTTATCAATCTTGTCACCAAGACCTTTAGCAGCCATACCCATATGTGTTTCTAGGATCTGACCTACGTTCATACGAGACGGTACACCTAGCGGATTCAATACGATATCCACTGTTGTGCCATGTTCATCGTAAGGCATATCTTCAACCGGCATAATCGCAGAGATTACACCTTTGTTACCGTGACGACCCGCCATCTTATCGCCTGGCTGGATCTTCCGTTTAATCGCAAGGTAAACCTTAACAATCTTCAGAACGCCAGGGGCTAAGTCATCGCCAGTTTGTAGCTTCTTCTTCTTGTCTTCGAACTTCTCATCTAGCTCTTTACGACGTTCTTCTAGCGCTTCTTCGGCACGCTCTAGAAGTTCAGAGGCTGCTTCGTCTTGTGGACGAACTTTAAACCACTGTTCATTGTCTAGACCAGATAAGTAGTCAGCCGTTAGTTCATCACCTTTGCTCAAACCAGGAGCAGCGGCAACTTTAAGGCCTGACAAGCTACGACCTAAACGTTCGAATGTCGCTTCTTCAACGATGCGGAATTCTTCGTTTAAATCTTTACGAACTTGGGCTAGTTGAGCACGCTCAATATCCAAAGCACGTTGATCTTTTTCTACACCATCACGGGTAAATACTTGAACGTCGATGATAGTACCTGTGGTACCTGTCTTCACACGTAAAGAAGTATCTTTAACGTCAGATGCTTTCTCACCGAAGATGGCACGTAGTAGCTTCTCTTCTGGTGTTAATTGCGTTTCACCTTTAGGGGTAACTTTACCCACTAAGATGTCGCCTGGATTCACTTCAGCACCGATGTATACAACACCAGATTCATCAAGCTTGCTTAGCGCTGATTCACCAACGTTTGGAATATCTGCAGAAATTTCTTCAGAACCCAGCTTGGTGTCACGGGCTACACAGGTTAGCTCTTGAATGTGAATCGTAGTCAGACGATCTTCTTGCGATACTTTTTCAGATAGCAAGATGGAGTCTTCGTAGTTGTAACCATTCCAAGGCATAAATGCGATACGCATGTTTTGACCTAGAGCTAGCTCACCAAGGTCAACGGAAGGACCGTCTGCCATGATGTCGCCACGTACAACCGCATCACCGGTTTTCACCAATGGTTTTTGGTTGATACACGTATTTTGGTTAGAACGGGTATATTTGGTCAGGTTGTAGATATCAACACCAGCATCACCAGCGTCTACTTCGGCGTCGCTTACGCGAACAACGATGCGACTAGCATCTACTGAGTCAATTACACCACCACGTTTAGCAACAACACATACACCAGAGTCACGAGCTACGTTGCTCTCGATACCTGTACCTACTAATGGCTTCTCAGCGATTAGTGTAGGAACAGCCTGACGCTGCATGTTCGACCCCATCAATGCGCGGTTAGCATCATCGTGTTCTAGGAACGGGATAAGTGATGCCGCTACAGAAATAACCTGTTGCGGAGATACATCCATCAAGGTTACGTTTTCTGGCGGAGTTACAGTGAATTCGCTCTTATGACGAACACTGATCAAGTCACCTGTTAGCTTACCTTTTGCATCACGAGGAGCAGAGGCTTGTGCTATTACGTATTGCGCTTCATCGATCGCTGATACGTATTGAATCTCATCTGTTACTACGCCGTCTGTTACCAAACGATATGGTGTTTCTAAGAAACCATAGCTGTTAGTACGAGCATACGTAGACAACGAGTTAATCAAACCGATGTTTGGACCTTCAGGTGTTTCGATAGGACATACACGACCATAGTGAGTCGCGTGAACATCTCGAACCTCAAAACCAGCACGTTCACGTGTTAGACCACCGGGTCCTAACGCAGAGATACGACGCTTGTGAGTTACTTCTGAAAGCGGGTTGTTTTGGTCCATGAACTGAGACAACTGAGATGAACCAAAGAATTCTTTGATTGCAGCTGCTACAGGCTTGGCATTGATCAAATCTTGAGGCATAAGACCTTCAGATTCAGCCATAGACAAACGTTCACGTACAGCACGCTCTACACGTACTAGACCAACACGGAATTGGTTTTCTGCCATTTCGCCTACTGAGCGAATACGACGGTTACCTAGGTGATCGATATCATCAACTTCACCTTTACCGTTACGGATGTTGATTAGCTCTTTAACAACATCAATGATGTCTTCATTGCTAAGCGTACCAGTACCAGTAACTTCTTCACGACCTAGGCGACGGTTGAATTTCATTCGACCAACACCAGACAAGTCATAACGCTCATCAGTGAAGAAAAGGTTTTCGAATAAGCCTTCGGCAGATTCTTTAGTTGGCGGCTCACCAGGGCGCATCATGCGGTAAATTTCCACAAGCGCTTCTAGGCGAGTACGAGATGGATCGATACGTAGCGTATCAGCGATGAACGCACCGCAATCCAATTCGTTGCTGTAAATTGTTTCGACTTCTTTAATACCAGCAGCTACTAGTTGCTCTAGTATCTCTACTGTGATCTCTGCATTACATTCGGCAAGCAGTTCTCCAGTAGACGGATCAATAATATCTTTGGCAATTACTTTACCGAAGATGTAATCCGTTGGTACTTCAAGGCTAGTCATGCCTTCTTTTTCCATATGACGAATATGACGAGCAGTAATACGACGGCCTTCTTCGGCGATCACTTTACCTGAGTTATCTTTCAAATCGAAAGATGCTGTCTCACCACGTAGACGTTCTGGAATTAATTCTAAACGAATGGCTTCGCCTTCGATTTCGAACTTGTCGTTATCAAAGAACATTTCAAGAATCTGGTTAGATTCCATGCCAAGTGCACGCAATAGAATGGTCGCAGGCAGTTTACGACGACGGTCGATACGAACGTATACCAAATCTTTCGGATCGAATTCGAAGTCTAACCATGAACCACGGTAAGGAATCACGCGAGCGTTATACAACAACTTGCCCGAGCTGTGAGACTTACCTTTATCGTGATCATAGAACACGCCTGGAGAGCGATGAAGCTGGGAAACGATTACTCGCTCTGTACCGTTAATGATGAAAGTACCATTGTCAGTCATCAGAGGCATTTCGCCCATGTACACTTCTTGTTCTTTAATATCTTTAATAGCTTTGTTTGATGAATCTTTATCATAGATAATCAAACGTACTTTTACGCGTAACGGTGCCGCATAGGTCACGCCGCGTAGCATACATTCTTTTTCATCAAAAACAGGTGTGCCCAATCGATAACTTACATATTCGAGAGCTGCACTACCACTGTAACTAACAATCGGAAATACCGACTTAAACGCAGCATTCAGACCAATGTCTGTGCGAGCGTCTACAGCCTTATCCGCTTGTAGGAAACTTCTATATGAATCTAATTGAATAGCAAGCAAGTAAGGGACATCCATCACCCTTGGCAACTTGCCAAAATCCTTACGGATCCGTTTTTTCTCTGTATAAGAGTACGCCATCAGCAATCCCCAGCTGTATCACCTAGACTAAAACCTTAAGAAAGGTTTTCTAATATGGACAATTAAGTCCCGCGCGGTGGCTTCAAGAGCCGCCGTTCGACTTAGATCACCTAACTACAAAGTACTAGGTAAACCGCCTCAGAACGGAAAAAGGCCGGCGAACAATCGTCCACCAGCCAGTGTAGCAACTAACTAACTTAGCGCTTCACTTCAAGCATTGCAATGCTGTAACTTAAGATTACTTAAGTTCAACAGTTGCGCCAGCTGCTTCAAGCTTAGCTTTAAGCTCTTCAGCTTCTTCTTTAGATACGCCTTCACGTACTGCAGAAGGAATACCATCAACCATTGCTTTAGCTTCTTTAAGACCAAGGCCTGTAGCTTCACGAACAGCTTTGATAGCAGTAACTTTCTTCTCGCCAGCGCCTGTAAGGATAACGTCGAATTCAGACTGCTCTTCAGCAGCAGCGCCACCAGCAGCAGCTGGACCAGCAGCTGCAACAGCAGCAGTTACGCCGAATTTTTCTTCCATTGCTTCGATAAGAGCAACAACATCTGTTACAGACATTTCAGCAACAGCGTTTAGAATATCTTCTTGAGAGATAGCCATTTTTAAGTACCTAACTTATGGGGTGCCGCTTTAAATTAATTAGCACCCGAAAATTCTTTAAATAGAGAAACGTGATTAATTCGAAACGAATTAAGCAGCAGCTTCTTCTTTCTGATCGCGAACTGCTGCAATGGTACGTACCAATTTGCCAGCAGATGCTTCTTTCATAACAGCCATTAGCTTAGCAATTGCTTCGTCGTATGTAGGCAATACAGCCAGCATATTAACGTCAACAATTTCGCCTTCGAAAGCAGCTACTTTTAGTTCAAACTCTTCATTCTCTTTTGCGAATTTTTTGAAAATACGCGCGGCAGCACCTGGGTGCTCCTGAGAGAATGCGATCAAGCTTGGACCAGTTAGTGAGTCAGAAACACACTCAACTGAAGTACCTTCGATAGCACGCTTTGCTAGAGTGTTACGAACTACTTTCATCCAGACACCCGCTTCACGGGCCTCTTTACGAAGAGCAGTCATCGCTCCAACAGTTACGCCGCGAGAATCCGCAACCACTGCTGATAGAGCGCCAGAAGCAGCTTCTTGAACTTCAGCGACAATCGCTTTTTTATCGTTCAGACCTAAAGCCACATTCAACTCCTACAAGTCATATTAATGCTCTTACGAGCAAGTTAGGTGCGACTTAACTCAGTACTTACTTCATTATTTCTAATGAAACTTAAAATTCTGAATCGGGGCGCACACCATCTGCGCAGGAAATTAAGTAAATATTTTTAGAATTCAGACTCATTAAGTCACTTAAAAATATTCACACCTACGGTCTTTGACAGTCCTTGTCCTTCAGAGAAGAACAAGAACCCCAAAGTTCTTTTTTTCCAGACCGACTTAAGCGTCGATGCTAGACAAATCTAAAGTAATACCAGGACCCATAGTTGTAGATAGAGTCACTTTCTCCAGGTAAACACCTTTAGCTGAAGACGGTTTTGCTTTTTTAAGGTCAGCCACTAGAGCTTCTAGGTTTTCTTTGATTGCTTTCTCTTCGAATGCAAGCTTACCGATAGAAGCGTGGATGATACCGTTTTTATCGTTACGGAAACGAACCTGACCAGCTTTTGCATTCTTAACTGCAGTAGCAACATCAGGAGTTACAGTACCAACTTTAGGGTTAGGCATAAGACCACGAGGACCAAGTACCTGACCTAGCTGACCAACAACACGCATAGCGTCAGGAGAAGCGATAACAACACCAAAATCCAGGTCGCCGCCTTTCATTTGAGCCATTAGATCTTCCATACCAACAACGTCCGCACCAGCAGCTTTAGCTGCTTCTACGTTTGCGCCTTGTGTAAATACGGCAACACGAACTTCTTTACCAGTACCGTGTGGTAGCACAGTTGCGCTACGAACGTTTTGGTCAGATTTACGTGCATCGATACCTAGGTTTACAGCAACGTCTAAAGACTCGCCGAATTTAACCGTAGATACTTCTTTTAAAATAGATACAGCTTCAGTGATGCTGTAAGTCTTTAGTACGTCTACTTTCGCACGGAAAGCTTTTACGCGCTTAGATAACTTAGCCATTACTCAACACCTTCCGTATCAATACCCATTGCACGTGCAGAACCTGCAATTGTGCGAACCGCTGCATTCATATCAGCAGCTGTAAGGTCTTTCATTTTGATCTCTGCAATTTCTTCCAACTGAGCGCGAGTAACTTTACCCACTTTGTCAGTGTTTGGACGAGAAGAACCGCTCTTAAGACCAGCCGCTTTCTTAAGCAAGAAAGACGCAGGTGGAGTTTTGGTTTCAAATGTAAAGCTGCGATCGCTATACACAGTAATGATAACCGGTACAGGACCGTCCATTTTCTGTGTAGAAGCGTTAAACGCTTTACAGAATTCCATGATGTTTAGACCGTGTTGACCTAACGCAGGACCTACCGGAGGACTTGGGTTAGCAGCACCGGCTTGTACTTGCAGCTTAATATAAGCTTCGATTTTCTTAGCCATGATATACCTCGTATTGGGTGATAACGCCTTTCGGCTCCCCTGTTTTCAAAACGAGCAAAAGGAATCCCAGCTTGCACTAAAGATTCCTTTCACTTGCTTGGCTTAATTTAAAAATTAAGCCGCTTTTTCTACTTGGCCAAACTCAAGTTCGACTGGTGTAGAACGACCGAAAATTGTAACAGCAACTTTAAGACGTGACTTAGGATAATCAACCGCCTCAACAACGCCGTTAAAGTCAGCAAACGGACCATCGATTACTCGAATCATCTCACCAGGCTCATAAATTGTTTTATGAGTAGGCTGAGCCGTTTCACCATCTTGAACACGCTGTAGAATTGCTTCTGCTTCTTTAGGCGTAATTGGTGCTGGCTTATCAGCCGTGCCACCGATGAAACCCATAACACGAGGGGTTTCTTTTACTAAGTGCCAAGAAGCATCATTCATATCCATCTCAACCAATACATAGCCAGGATAGAATTTACGTTCGCTTTTGCGCTTCTTACCGTCACGCATTTCGATAACTTCTTCGGTAGGAACTAGAATCTCACCAAAGCTGTCTTGCATCGAATTTAATTCAATTTGTTCATTCAACGAGTTCATTACTCGTTTTTCATACCCTGAATAGGCATGAACTACATACCAACGCATCGCCATGAGACTCTCCTATCCAATTACGCTAGAAACCATCCAGCTTAGCAGAGAATCTAATCCCCACAATAAAATCGCCACAACAACTACAACCGCAACAACAATTAACGTAGTTTGTGTCGTCTCTTGACGTGTAGGCCATACAACCTTACGACGCTCTATATTCGCTTCTTTAAGCAAAGTTAAAAATGCTTTGCCTTTTGTTGTTGTAGCAGCAATACCCAATGCAACCGCCATTAGCGCTACAACTGCTAGGACGCGATACAACAATGCGATCTCTGCATACATTTGATTGCCAACAATCGCACCTGCAGCAACCGCAATGGCCAACAGCCATTTAACTGCATTTAATGGTGAGCTTGTGATCTCAGCATTCCCACTCATATTCGCTTTTCCTAATAGCAAAAAAGTGGTAACAAGTACCACTTTTTTAAAATATTTGGCAGGCCAGGAGGGACTCGAACCCCCAACTTTCGGTTTTGGAGACCGACGCTCTACCAGTTGAACTACTGGCCTATCCCGATGTACGGGCGGTGCATTCTACCTAGGTTTTTATGAAAATCAACAGTTTAGGAGACTATTGGCTTGAGTTTTCCGCAAAATAATCTATCTAGCAGCCCTCAGGCCAATTACGCCACAATCGGCGCATACCATCGAACAAAAAACAGGCAAACACCTTAAGCAAACCCAGCTCTTCACACCCAGCAAAAACCCCAACACCAACACCCTACCGACTATATAAGCGTCACCTTCTTCTTTTCTGAAGACACAAAAAAGCCCGCCGAAGCGAGCTTTCTTTTTGAGCCTAGGCTCAATGTGTTTTAAAAACTAACGATCACTCGTTGATTTTAGCAACAACACCAGCACCTACAGTACGGCCACCTTCACGGATCGCGAAACGTAGACCTTCGTCCATCGCGATTGGGTGAATTAGTTCAACAGAAAGCTGAACGTTATCACCAGGCATTACCATTTCAACGCCAGCAGGAAGAATACACTCACCTGTTACGTCTGTAG
>Ga0209712_10000570_pt1 | contig 32503 bp, 28 predicted proteins | sample ArcOceMetagenome_FD_187443 | JGI IMG/M metagenome (GOLD analysis project Ga0209712, IMG submission 187443) | Marine eukaryotic phytoplankton communities from Arctic Ocean - Arctic Ocean - Greenland ARC118M Metagenome (SPAdes) (version 2) | ecosystem: Environmental > Aquatic > Marine > Oceanic...
CATAAATCCCATGCTTTTAGAGCTAATTGTAAAGTTTCATTTGAAACCTCCATTAGTTTGAATCCATTTGAATATTCATCCTCTAAATAATCAAAAATGCATTCATATACATGTGGTTTGCCTTTAAAGTTTGCTATTCCACCTCTAGGTCCATCATAGTAATTTTCAACCGTATATACTTTTTCTTTATTCAAGGCGTTTACTTCTTTTAAATATTTTTTATAGAGTAAATTATTTTTTTCACCTCCAATTGGGTAATAGGGTTCTTCTTTATCCGCTTCCACAGAGAACTCTTTTATGATAAGTGTTTTATCTTTAGAATAGTTTCTTTCAGGATGTAAATGTTTTGGTTCGTGTATTCTAGTAAATGGGATTTCTTGATTGGCATAATTCATAACAGAAGTGCCTTGATAGTCCTCGTGTTTTTTGACCTCTTTCTCAAAAGTAAGAGTTCTGTAGTCCAATGCCCCATATTTGTAGTCTAAAAGACTGTCTATAGAGCCAGAATATATGATTTTGGTATCAGGGCTGAATTGATCTTTTACCTTCAAAAAATCAGTATTTAATTGAAGTGTAATGTTTTCAGAAGAAAGCATTTTATTGAAAATCTCTGTATATCCATCAGTTGGAATGCCTTGATGGGTGTCAAAAAAATAGGATTCCGAATAATTTTTACGAAAGGGGAGCCTTTTTATAATATGAGCGGGTAAATCTTTAGGGTTTCTTCCCCACTGCTTTATCGTATAGCCCTTTATGAAAGCATCATATAGTGGTCTGCCTATAATATTTATAGCTTGTTCTTCAAAATTTTTAGGTTCTTTATAGGATTCTTTTGCGATTTCTTTTTTTAAAAAATCATCCACTTCATAAGGTTTCAAATTTATTTTATAAAAAGAGTTTATGGTCTCTAAATTTATAGGCATTTGATATACCTGGTTGTTGTACAGCGTTAATACTTGGTGATAATAGCTATTAAATGTTGTAAACTTAGAAATATAGTCCCAAACAGATTTGTTTGATGTATGGAAAATATGAGTACCATATTTATGATATTCAATACCTGTTGCAGCATCAACTTCAGAATAGCAATTGCCCCCGATTTGCTCTCTCTTTTCTATAATTAGAACTTTCTTTTTTAAGTCATTTGCTATTCGTTCAGCGATTACAGAACAAAAAAACCCTGCACCAACTAAGACATAATCATATGATTTATTCATTTTATAATTTTTGCCAATTAGCCATGTGCAAGTAATCGTTTGTGATTGTCATTAAATAGTGTATTTGTATATGGAAAATTGCGGTTATAATAATGTCGTCATCGGAAACTTTGTAATAGATGCTAAAAGTTTTTAAAATAGCAACTCTTACATTTTTGAAATCAGGTGACTTATAAATAAATGGTTTTTCGGAAATTTGATTTGTTCTTTCCGAAACTAATTTCACAAGTTTTTTTGAATACGTATTTGATTTGTTTTTATCAACCCAATACTTTAAAACTCCAACGAATTGAATATCGGCTGTTCTCGTCCAAATCACATTGCGTCTAGCCATTCGAGACTTCTTTTATTCATCGCTTCTTGAGTGATTAATTTCCCGTTTTTTATTTTATCAACTGTTGCTATCTTGTTTTAAATTTGACTCTAAATATCCGAATAATAGTTTGTTTTTCCTAATGTTGCACTACGTCAGATTTCGCAATTGTTAGGGGTTAAACTTATAAAAAAAAAGAGCTGTATCCAAAAAAAATGTGATTTTAACAGTTTATATCCCTTAAAATGAATGCTTTGTGCGGGCGTATGTACCATCCGTTTTTCTGTTTTTTCTGACATATCCCAAAAAGTGCCCCTCATTATCGATTATTATTGTAATTTTATTCTCTCAAAAGTTATCATCAATTGGACGGTTTTCACAACATAGAACAAAAATTAGAACACTTCATCAGACGCTATTACCTAAGCGCCTTGCTGAAAGGGCTGCTGTTGTTTTTTGCTATTGGCGTTCTTTATGCACTGCTACTGTTGAGTATTGAGCATTTCTTCTGGCTGGGTTCTTCAGGTCGCTTGTTTTTGTTCTGGTGTGTTTTTGGTTTTGAAGCCGTTCTTTTTTATGGGTTTATTTTTATCCCCTTAGCAAAATATTTTAAGATTCAAAAAGGCATTGATTTTGAAACCGCCTCAAAAATAGTTGGCGATCATTTCCCGGAAGTGAAAGACAAACTTTTAAACGTCCTTCAGCTCAACTTACAGTCCGAGCACACCGAGTTTCTTTTGGCAAGCATCGAACAAAAATCGAACAACCTAAGCTTAGTCCCTTTTAAAAGTGCGGTCAGTTTTAAGGAAAACCTCAAATATATTAGGTACGCTTTACTCCCCATTCTTATTGTATTTCTGTTTGTTCTTTTTGGGAAACAAGCCGTGTTCACAGACAGCCTCAAACGCGTTGTCAATTATAACACCGCCTATGCACCTCCCGCTCCTTTTGAATTTTTTATAATGAACACCAATTTGGAGGCTATCGAAAACACCTCTTTTACGTTGGTTACTAAAACCGTTGGAAAGTTTGTTCCAGAGTCCGTTCAGATCGTTTATAACGATGAGGTCTATATTTTAAATCAAACCGAATTGGGCGTCTTTGAATATGAATTTTCACAACCCAAAGCCCCTATTGATTTTAAATTAGTCACCGCCGAGGTCGTTTCCAAGCCCTACCGTTTAGAGGTGTTGCCCATTCCCGTTTTACTCAGTTTTGACATGTATTTGGACTATCCATCCTACACAGGAAAATCAGATGAAACTATTGCCAACAATGGAAATGCCACCATCCCAGAAGGCACCAAGCTAAAATGGGAGTTGCGCACTAAGTCCACAGACTCGGTCGCATTTGCCTCCAAAAACACAATTGCCTTTTTTGACCTTAACGATCAAAAATTTCAATTCAGTAAACAAGTTTTTGAGTCTTTGAATTATACAATTCAAACAAGCAACTCCAAACTTAAAAACTACGAAAACCTTGCCTTTTCATTGAAAACCATCAAAGACCAGTCGCCTGCCATCAAGGTCGAAATGAAACAGGATTCTACCTATCAAGCTTCGCTTTATTTCTACGGACAAATTTCAGATGATTACGGAATTAAAGATTTGAAACTTTATTATTATCCTTTGGCAGATGCGTCTAACATTAATGAACTCAGATTGCCGTCCAACACCACTACCTTTCAAGAGTTCACACATGCGTTCCCTTCTGGTTTAGAATTGATGGATGACACTCCCTACGCGCTTTACTTTGAGGTTTCTGACAACGACCCCTTTCACAAAAACAAAACCACTAGAAGCCGTGTTTTTAATTATAATTCTAAAAGTGAAAATACCATTCAAGAACTTCAACTTGAGGAACAAAGTGAATTGACCACAGCCTTTCAAAAAGCATTGAACACCTTGTCTGAACAAGACAAGAACTTGAATGAAATATCTCAAAACCAAAAAGAAAAGGAACAGCTTAACTTTAGCGATCAACAAAAATTAAAATCTTTTTTAGAGCGACAACAGGCCCAAGACAAGATGTTGAAGGAGTTCAATAAAAAAATGCAGGACAATCTAAATCAGTTTGAAAAATCAAAAGAGGAAGATCCGTTTAAAGAACAACTCGATAAACGATTGGAAGCACAGCAAGAAGCGCTCGAAAAGGATGAGAAACTATTAGAAGAGCTAAAGAAAATCATCGATAAAATCAACAAAGAAGAGCTCGCCGAAAAGCTAGAAGAAATGGCGAAGCAGAACAAAAACAAGCAGCGCAGTTTAGAGCAGTTGTTAGAGCTTACAAAACGCTATTATGTAACCAAAAAATCCGAACAACTTTTAGATAATTTAGATGAACTATCAAAAGAACAGTTAAAATTGGCGGAGGAATCTGAAGAAAAAAACACCAAAGAAGCCCAAGAAAAATTAAACAAAGAATTCAAGGAGCTTACCAAAGAACTAGACGATTTAAGAAAAGATAACGACGCCCTTGCAAAACCTATTGAATTGCCGGACGATCCAAATTTGGAAGAATCCATTGAAAAGGATCAAGAAAAGGCAAGTGATGATTTAGGCGAAAAAGAAGAATCGTCCGATCCTCAGGAACAAAAAGAGAAACTAAGCAAGGCTCAAAAAAGCCAAAAGAAGGCTGCCCAGAAAATGCAACAAATGGGTCAAAAAATGGAACAGCAAATGAGCAGCGGTGGCGGACAGCAAATGAGTGAAGACATTGATATGTTGCGTCAAATTTTAGACAACTTACTACTCTTCTCTTTTGATCAAGAAGCGCTTATGAAGCGCTTTCAAGAATCCACCACAAACACTACTGGACACGCTAAGCGGCTTGTGAGGCAAAGTAACTTGCGCGAACATTTTGAGCATGTCGATGACAGTTTGTTTTCGCTATCCTTACGCCAGCCTATGATATCGGAATCTATCAATAAAGAAATAACCGAAGTCTTTTTTAATATTGATAAGAGTCTCGAATTGCTTTCTGAAAACAGTTTTAGAGAAGCCATTGGCGCGCAACAATTTGCCATCACAGCCACTAATAAATTAGCGGATATGCTCAGCAACACCTTGGACAATATGGAAATGCAGATGCAAATGTCTCCCGGACAAGGCGAGGGCGAAATGCAGCTGCCAGATATCATCATGAGTCAAGAAGCACTCAGCAAGAAAATGGAAAAAGAGCTCGGTAAAAAGGGTGAAAAATCTGAAGGCGAACAAGAAGGTTCTGAAAAAGGAGAGGGTGAGCCAAAGAAGGAAGGTGAGGGTTCCAAAAAAGGAGAACAAGGTAAAGAGGGTCAAGAAGGAGGAGAAGGAAAAGAAGGCCAAAACGGCAAACAAGGTCAGCAAGGACAACAGGGAAATCAAGGCGGTGAAGGCGAAGGCTCTGAAGGGGACAATGGCGAATTGTTCGAGATCTTTAAAAAACAACAAGAACTGCGAAACGCTTTACAAGATTTGATCGATAAAAATGGCATCGGAGACAACGGTCAAAAACTGCTTGATTCTATGGAGAAAATCGAGCAAAACCTTATAAATCAAGGGCTTACAGAAAAATCTTTACAAGCTATGCAAAACCTTAAGCATCAGCTCTTAAAACTTGAAAAAGCCGTACAACAGCAAGGCGAAGATACCAAGCGGGTTTCCAACACCAGCAAAGCGGATCGGTCACAGCTGCCAATTCCCAGTGCGGAAACCATCAAACAATATTTTAATACAACAGAGATATTGAACCGACAAAGCCTACCTTTGCGTCAAGAATTTAAACAAAAAGTTCAAGAATATTTTAAGATAACAAATGATTAGTTTTCACTCCGAAGTCCCCTTCGAAATTTCCAATGCTGACACTACAGCCTCATGGCTCGGTGCCATTATTTCTCAAGAAGATTATAACGAAGGCGAAGTTTCCATTGTGTTCTGTGATGATGAATTTCTACACAAACTAAATGTTGAATTCTTAGATCATGACACTCTCACCGATGTGATTAGTTTCGACTATTCTATGGGGAAAGAAATTCATGGAGAAATATTTATTTCTATTGAACGCGTGCAAGAAAACGCTAAAGACTTCGATCAAAGTTTTGATGTTGAGCTTGCCAGAGTTATGGCACATGGCGTTTTGCACTACTGTGGTTATAAAGACAAATCTACATCAGAAGCCGCCACCATGCGATCTAAAGAAGAGTTCTATCTTCAACAACGTGCCGATTAATTTTCTAAAGCCTTATATTTGCAGCTGCAAATGATTTGTTCCCCGTGGAACATTATAAATGTAATTGATGTTTGATAAAATTTACGACGTAATTGTAGTTGGTGGAGGACACGCCGGAAGTGAGGCAGCAGCAGCAGCAGCCAACATGGGTAGCAGTACCTTGCTGGTTACAATGAACCTTCAAAACATAGCGCAAATGTCGTGCAACCCAGCAATGGGCGGTATTGCCAAAGGACAAATCGTTCGTGAAATTGATGCCCTCGGGGGTTACAGCGGAATCGTAAGCGATACCTCAGCCATTCAATTTAAAATGCTCAACAAATCAAAAGGTCCTGCGATGTGGAGTCCACGTGTGCAGAGTGACCGAATGCGTTTTGCAGAAGATTGGAGAATGCTTTTGGAGCAAACCAAAAATCTAGATTTTTATCAAGAAATGGTCACAGGACTTGTGGTAGAAGGAGATGAAGTCAAAGGCGTTAAAACATCTTTAGGATTAGAGATTCGAGCCAAGACGGTTGTGCTTACCAACGGTACTTTTTTAAATGGCTTAATTCACATTGGCAATAAGAATTTTGGTGGTGGACGTGCTGGAGAAAAAGCAGCCACGGGCATTACAGAACAACTCGTTGATTTAGGGTTTGAATCCGGTCGAATGAAAACAGGAACTCCGCCAAGAGTGGATGGGCGTTCTTTAGATTTTTCTAAAATGATCGAACAACCGGGCGATGCAGTACCAGAAAAATTCTCCTATTCAGACATCACAAAGCCGCTCACAACACAGCGCCCCTGCCACATGTCGTATACAAGTTTAGAAGTTCATAATTTATTAAGAGAAGGCTTTGACCGATCGCCCATGTTTAATGGTCGCATCCAAAGTTTAGGACCACGCTATTGTCCCTCTATTGAAGATAAAATAAACCGTTTTGTGGACAAGGACCGTCACCAGATTTTTGTAGAACCTGAAGGCTGGAATACCGTTGAATATTACATCAATGGGTTCTCAACCTCTCTGCCCGAAGATGTGCAGTTTAAGGCGTTGAGTGCCGTGAAAGGATTTGAAAATGTTAAGTTTTTCAGACCAGGATATGCGATTGAATACGACTACTTCCCTCCTACGCAATTAACCCACTCTTTAGAAACAAAGATAATTAAAGGGCTCTATTTTGCGGGACAAATCAATGGAACTACAGGCTATGAAGAAGCGGCTTCCCAAGGACTGATGGCAGGAATTAATGCCAGTTTAAAAGTACAAGAAAAAGAGCCATTTATACTCAAACGGAACGAAGCTTATATAGGAGTTTTGATTGATGATTTAATCACCAAAGGTACTGACGAGCCTTATCGAATGTTTACGTCTAGGGCTGAATACCGCACCCTTTTAAGACAAGATAATGCGGATATTAGACTGACGCCAAAAGGCTATGAACTCGGAATTGCGAGCGAAAAACGCCTCAAGCGGATGGAAGAAAAGTTATCCAAAGCGGAAGCCTTTGTTGGATTTTTTAGAACACAAAGTGTGAAGCCCGAAGAAGCAAATCCAGTTTTAGAAAGTAAAGATTCCCAACCGATTCGCCAATCTGATAAGATGTTTAAGATATTCTCCAGACCTAATATAGGCATTGAAGATCTTCGTAAATTTGAGGCAGTCGAAGCCTATATACAATCCAATGATTTGGATAATGAGGTCATTGAACAAGCCGAAATACAGGTGAAGTATTCTGGGTATATAGCCAAAGAAAAACTCAATGCTGATAAACTCACACGTTTAGAATATGTCAAAATCCCTAGTGGTTACGACTACTCTCAAATTAAATCCATGAGTTATGAAGCACGAGAAAAACTAAAGAAAATACAACCCACAACCGTCGCTCAAGCGTCACGCATCAGCGGAGTATCTCCTAATGATATTTCTGTGCTATTAGTGTATATGGGGCGTTAATTAATTCAATTGTTCCACGTGGAACGTGATATGGAAACACACAAGAACCATCTAAAACTGAAAGACCATTCCGTAAGCGGAGACTCTTTTGAGCTCCTTTATGACCCGTCTAGAGAGTTGCTTTATACGCACCCCAAACCATCAGATGCGGAGCTTTCAAGCTACTATCCTGACACGAATTACATCTCCCATACCAATCAGAAAAAATCACTTTTTGATTTTTTATACCATCTAGTTCGCTCCGTTTCTGTCATAAGAAAATTTAGACTTTTAAAATCCTTTCAACCAAAACAAGGCGCACTATTGGATGTAGGTGCCGGCACTGGATTTTTCTTAAGAGCTGCTAAAAAAAGAGGTTGGATCGTTACCGGAATTGAACCCAATCCCTCGGCGCGAAACCTTGCAAATTCAAAAGCGCCCAATACTGTTTTTGACACCGAAACCTTGGGCACGCTTCCCGAAAGGTCGTTTGATGTGATTACCCTTTGGCATGTATTAGAACACCTTCCAAATTTAGAGGACGACATAAAAACATTCCAGAAACTTCTAAAACCAAACGGTCGCATTGTGGTGGCAGTGCCAAACTTTAAAAGCTTTGATGCGGATTACTTTAAAGATTTTTGGGCGGCTTATGATGTTCCAAGGCACCTATGGCATTTTTCCCAACAGTCGATCTCAAAAGTATTTTCTAAGGTTCAAATGAAATTAGAATCGACTCACCCTTTAGTGATGGACGCGTATTACGTTAGTTTGCTTTCTAATAAACTAAAAACGGGTTCTCATCGAATTTTAAATAGTTTGTGGGTCGGATTCCTTTCTAATTTAAAGGCGGTAAAGTCCGGAGAGTATTCGTCGCTTATTTACATCCTCAAAAATAAGAATTAGCGTTTTAAAGGCCTTTAGGAGGCGTTTCACATTAAAGCACTAATGCTGCATCCGTTTTTTATTTTTCTTAAATTAAGACGCATTTAAGAGCGCTCATTAAAATAGTTTTTTGCAATCACAACCAATCACATTGATAGCTTTTGCTTATAGCACAACTCCGACACTTATTTTTATAATATTGTAATTAGTTTTTTTACTTTTGTATCCACAAACAAATAAAACTGTCATGAAAAATTTAGCGATTGTATTTTTAACAATTATCACCCTTACAGCCTGCCAACAACAAAAAATTGGTTTTGTAGATAACGGAGTTCTTATTAATGAGTATCAAGAGCGTGTAGATATTGAAGCAACTCTTCAAACTAAAATTGACGCCTTTAAAATGCGTACAGACAGTTTACGGTCTGCTTTTGAATTGGAAATTAAAGAGGCGGAATTAAAAGCGAGAAAAATGTCGCAATCAGCGATCCAGAAACTTTCTCAAGAACTTCAACAAAAAGAACAAGTATTGTCTCAAAGAGTTCAATTTGAGCAACAGCAAATCGCTCAAGAAAGCCAAACACTGAATGATTCCTTGATTAATAAGGTCAAAGACTTTGTTCAATCTTATGGGAAATCAAACAGCTATAACTTCATCTTAGGAAGTAACGAAGCCGGAAGTGTTTTGTATGGTGAAGACGCATCGGACTTAACACAAGAAATTTTAAAGGCATTAAACGAAAGCTATACTAAAGACTAAGCTTTTTTAAGGTGTAACAAACGGGTTAGCTTGATGGATAAATCCGTCAACACAATCTTTGGATTGGCATTGCGCTCAATGTGGTAGTTTGCCAATTCGATTTCTTTCGATATCTCAGTAATATTGGAAGCGTCTATAAAAGGCGCAAAGTTTTCAATCTTAAACGATTTGTCATTTAACTTAATGAAAACCAAATCTTTAGCCCCATAATTATAAAGGAGAGCTTGCCTAAAAAAGCGCAAACTATAGTCTAAAAATTGTTTTTGAATTTCGCGACCCGCCTTGGAAATTTCATCACTCCAAGCCATCAGACTATTGATGGACTGCTTGTTGCTTTTCGCTTGAAATGCCGTTCGCACCCACGCGATAAACCAAGCTTCAAACTGGAGATCTTCGGGTTCCTGACTTAACAAATCTAATGCTCTGCTATAGCTTCCCTCCGATTGGTGGGCAATGTTTTGTGCTAAGCTTGCTTCTGTACCATGAGTTGTAATAAGTGTATTTTTTATCGTCTCCTCCGCAAGTGGATTCAAATGCACGACTTGACAACGCGATCGAATCGTGTTAATCAGTTGCTCCTCGTCTTCAGTTACTAGGATGATCACTGTTTTATCTGCAGGTTCTTCAATTAGTTTTAATAGTTTATTGGCACACATGGAATTCATTTTTTCAGCCATCCATATAATCATAACTTTATAGCCACCGTTAAACGCCTTCAGAGACATTTTTGACACCACATCATTTGCTTCCTCGACACCAATATTCCCTTGCTTATTTCCCACGCCAACCAAGTCATACCAATCGTTAATAGATCCATACGGATTCGTTTCTATAAAAGAACGCCACTCCGTAAGGTAGTTGGATGAAATGGGTTTAGACTTCACTTTATCACTTGTGGTGACAGGATATACAAAATGGATGTTAGGATGTGTGAGTGCGTTCATCGCACCAACTCCACCCTCTTGATGCTTCATTAAATAATCCGCATACGCAATCGCCATTGGAAGCGCACCAACCCCACGTTTTCCGACGTAAAGTTGTGCGTGTGGAATACGTCCAGAATTGACGCTCTGCGTTAAGTGTGTTTTTAAAAAAGATTGCCCTATAATATCCTCAAAAGTCATGAAACAAAGATAGCAGATTTAATTGAATCTCCTCATGAAATCGAGACGTCCTCTGAACTCAAAACAACAAACCTCAGCGAGATAAACTTTTCAAGGCTTCACTACAACTTTCTTAAACGCTCCTTGCCATAGGCTAAAAGAAATTCTTACCTTTGAATTTTATAAATCAATCCATATTATCTCGAAGAAATGAAAACCATACAGAACGTAAATTTTAAAAACACCAAAGCATTAATACGTGTAGATTTTAATGTGCCTTTAAATGCGCAACTCGAAGTTACTGACGACACGAGAATTGTTTCAGCAAAACCGACCATTTTAAAGGTTTTGGAAGATGGCGGCAGCTGTATCTTAATGTCTCATTTGGGACGACCAAAAGCTCAAGAGTCGGAATTTTCATTGCGTCATATTGTAAGTACGCTTGAAACTGTTTTAGGTGTTCAAGTGCTGTTTTCAAGTGACTGTATTGGCGAAGAAGCACAAACTGCAGCAGACAATTTACAACCAGGTCAGGTTTTGTTGTTAGAAAACTTAAGGTACCATTCTGAAGAAACAAAAGGCGATCTTGGTTTTGCAGAGGCACTTTCTAAGTTAGGTGATTTTTATATCAATGATGCTTTTGGAACGGCGCACAGAGCTCATGCTTCAACGACCATTATAGCTCAATTTTTTCCAGTAAATAAATGTTTTGGAAGCTTGCTTGCTCAAGAAATTGAAAGTATTGACAAAGTAATGCAAACGGGAGAAAAGCCAGTATTGGCAATTTTGGGCGGTGCTAAAGTCTCTTCAAAAATTACAATTATAGATAATATTTTAGACAAAGTAGATCATTTGATTATTGGTGGTGGAATGACTTTTACGTTTGTAAAAGCACAAGGCGGCCATGTTGGCGATTCTATTTGTGAAGATGACAAAATGGAATTAGCACTTGAAATTCTTGAAAAAGCAAAAGCTAAAAATGTTCAAATTCACATTCCTGTGGATGTATTAGCAGCCGATGATTTTAGCAACGATGCAAACACACAAATTGTAGACGTGCGTGAGATTCCTGAAAACTGGCAAGGTTTAGATTGTGGTCCAAAATCAAAAGCAATCTTTCATGACGTGGTTCAGAAATGTAAAACGATTTTATGGAACGGGCCTCTAGGAGTTTTTGAGATGGAAACATTTTCAAGCGGAACGATTGCCTTAGGAGATTCTATTGCAGAAGCAACTAAAAACGGTGCTTTTTCACTTGTTGGTGGTGGCGATTCTGTGGCAGCCGTAAAGCAGTTTGGTTTTGAAAACAAAGTGAGCTATGTAAGTACTGGCGGTGGTGCCATGCTTGAAAGTTTAGAGGGAAAAACCCTTCCGGGGATTGCTGCTATTTCTGAATAATTAGCTGCTTGTGGTGTTGAATAGGATGTAAAATTAACAATGATTTTATAGAATGAAGTTTAAAATCTTTTTATTTTTTGGAGTATTGAGCTGTGGTCTTTTACACAGTCAAAGTGTTGACAGTTTAGCTGTGGTTCCTACTCCAACCATTGATTCTATTCCATTGAATCTTGTGAACGTTCAGAAAATTGAAGAACGCTGGCATAATGAAGTGTACAATAATTCACTGTATGACACGCTCACGAATGTTGTTTCCAACCAGTCGTACGAGGCAATTTACTATCCAGAATTACCAACGGATACACTCAAAAAACGACTGGCAATTCTGGATGCTAAAACCCCTTTTAATATAGCATACAACCCCTCTTTGGAAAGCGTTATAAAGGGTTATTTAAAAAACCGAAAACGCTCTACAGAAACGCTTATTAATCGTAGTCAGTATTATTTCCCAATGTTTGAGGAAGTTTTAGACAAACACAACCTTCCGTTAGAAATCAAATATTTGGCAGTCGTTGAATCGGCTTTAAAACCGTGCGCAAAATCACGTGTGGGTGCTACAGGCCTTTGGCAGTTTATGTTTGCGACAGGCAAACAGTATGGGCTTGAAGTCAGCAGTTATGTCGACGAACGCTGTGATCCTTTGCGGTCTACCAATGCCGCCGCTAAATACTTAGCATCCTTATACAAAACATTTGGTGATTGGGATCTTGCGCTAGCAGCCTATAATTCTGGCCCTGGAAATGTTACAAAAGCAATCCGAAGATCTGGGGGATATCAAAATTATTGGAACATCCGATCGTTTCTACCACGTGAAACCGCAGGCTATCTCCCTGCTTTTTTAGCAACGCTTTATCTTTTTGAATTCGCCGATGCACATGGATTTCAAGTTGAGAAAAATCAACTTCCAAGCGTTGCAACCGACACAATTCATGTCAAACAAATGATTTCTTTAGATCAAGTTGCAGAGCTTACAGACACTAAAATTGAAACACTCCAACATCTAAACCCTTCTTATAAGTTAGATATTATTCCTGTTTTAGATAATAAGAACTATACCCTTAGACTTCCACTTGCTAAAATTGGTGATTTCGTTCAAAATGAAACACTAATTTATGCGGCTGCAAAAGTGGAGTTTGAAGCGAGAGAGAAACCCTTGCCTCAGTTTTTCGAAATCGATTCTAAAATTAGATATAAAGTAAGATCGGGCGACTACTTAGGGAAGATTGCGCGAAAATTTAGAGTTAGAGTGAGCCAAATAAAAAAATGGAACGGACTGCGAAACAATGATTTAAAAATAGGACAACGGCTGACAATTTACTCTCGAAACCCGACAGCAGATTCTTTTAATAATCCAAAATCAGTCACCAAAATCTCTAAAAACACATCCAATAAATCAACCTATTTGGTGAAAGCGGGCGACTCACTTTGGAGCATCTCAAATAAATTAACAGGAATTTCTATTCAAAATCTTAAAGAATGGAATGATATTTGGGACAGTCATTTAAAACCAGGGATGACCTTGATTATTTCTAACTAAAACACAAATTGATGAGACTTTATTTGAAAGCGTTCTGTTTAGTATTCCTTTTTTCTGCATGTGATTATTCGAATTCTAAAAAAGTTTATAAGCCACAATCCTCCGGAAATATCAATAATTTATCGGTGGTAATTGATAATGATTTATGGGACACATCGGTTGGTGAAACGATTCGATCGACGGTTGGAGCGCCTTTATATGGACTGCCTCAAGACGAGCCGCAACTTACATTACGACAAATTCCCACCTCAGTTTTTACGGGCTTTGTGAAAAATACACGACTCGTTTTAAAAATAAAGAAAGGTCTAGCCGCTGCCACAAAATTTTATAAAGACCCCTATGCGTCGCCCCAACGGATGGTTACGGTTAGCGGAATGACCAATCAGGAAATTAGCGATCAATTTATAGCAAATCAAGATAAGATTGTCAAGGCATTTAAAGCGCAAGAGATCCAAGAAAAGCAACGTCGAACTAGAAAATCTCTATTCAATTCAACCGCCGTTACCAAGCAGTTTGGGGTCAACATTCAGTTTCCATCTATTTATCGCATTGCAAAACAAGCCGAAGATTTTTTCTGGATCCGAAGAGATATTAAAACGGGGACAGTCAATTTATTGATATATACACTTCCTTTTGATGAGACTCTTACAAAAGAAGCATTGGCAGAACGGGTGATTACAGTGCGCGATTCTATTGGAAAACAACACATTCAAGGACCTGTAGATGGGAGTTATATGACTACAGAAAAGGCGTACACACCCTTTTTTGGGGATACCAAAGTGGCGAATTTAACTAGTTTTGAAACCAAAAGTATTTGGCAGGTAAAAGACGCTTTTATGTCGGGACCTTTTATTAATTACTGGATAGAAGACAAGGCAAATAACCGCTACTTGATTGCAGAAGGATTCGTGTATGCGCCCTCCGTTGGAAAACGTGATTATATTTTTGAATTAGAAGCGATTATACAATCGATAACGATAAAACAATAAGGCAGTTTGACAAGCAAAAGACTTTTCAGTGAGCCTTATTTAATCTTTTTTATCTTCAATATTTTCAGTGTCTTTTTTTTCTTCTTGACTGGCTTTTTTGAACTCTTTAATTCCGCCCCCTAAACCTTTCATAAGTTCAGGAATTTTTTTACCGCCAAACAACAAAAGAACTACCACCACAATTAAAATAATTTGTGGCGCACCGATCACTAATGGTAACGTATATATGTTCATTATGTTATAAATTTAGATTACAAAGTTAATAATTATCCTTTAAATAAAGAGTTATTTCAAACTTTAGTCCGTTATAAACACACGAATCGCTTAATTTTTAATTAATTTTGTCTTGTAATGACCAAAAAAACAACAAATAAAAAGAAACTCAAAAAGAAGTTGCTTCACAAATACCGCCTAGTGGTACTAAATGAAGACACTTTTGAAGAGCGATTAGCGTTCAAGTTAACACGTCTCAATGTTTTTGTTTTAGGGTCATTAATCGCAATTTTATTAGTAGCCATCACCACGGTTTTTATTGCATTTACTCCTGTTCGAGAATACATCCCTGGCTATTCTTCAACGGCACTTCAAAAGCAAGCATTGGAATTGGACTTTAAAACGGATTCGTTACTAGAGGTCATTAATATGAATGATGCCTACATTACTTCCGTTAAAAGCGTATTACGAGGTGAAGTTAGCGCGGTTGTCATTAATAAAGATTCTATTTTTAAAGCCGCTCAAGCTGATACAGATATTTTAGATTTAAACCCTTCAAAAGCGGATTCAATATTAAGAGCAAAAGTGAGCAATGAGGATAAATATAATTTATTTGAAACGGCTACTACGGCTACAGATTTTGTATTTTTCCCACCTGTTAACGGATCTATAAGTGCCGGATTTGATACAAATGAAAAGCATTATGCTGTTGATATTGTCATTCCAAAAAACACCCCTGTTAAGGCGACTGCAGACGGACGTGTCTTGTTTGCTTCTTGGACTTCAGACGCCAGTTATGTGATCATTATAGATCATGGTGATGAATTGATTTCGGTGTATAAGCACAATTCATCGCTTACAAAATCTCAAGGCGAATTTGTAAAATCACGAGAAGTCATTGCTATTTCTGGGTCTTCCGGAGAGTTGAGCACAGGGCCACATTTACATTTTGAACTCTGGAACAATGGAATCCCCCTGAATCCATCTACCTTTATTGACTTTTAAAACCAATTAAAATGCCATCAATTAAAGCGTTTGTCGCAAAACTTTATGCGGCTAGAATTTATAATAAAATCAACAGATGGGCCTCCAACCCTATTGAGACCCAAGAACGGGTTTTTCAATCTCTGATTTCTGATGCTTCCGACACTCAATTTGGAAGGGATCACAATTTTAAAAACATAACCACGCATGCAGATTTTGTGAAGCACGTTCCTGTACGGGATTATGAAGATTTGAAACCTTATGTAGAAAAAATGGTTGCAGGTGAAGAAAATATTTTATGGAAAGGCAAGCCGTTATATTTTGCAAAAACATCAGGAACAACTTCAGGTGCGAAGTACATTCCGATCACAAAAGAAAGCATGCCTAGCCATATTGAAGCGGCAAAAAACGCTATTTTACTTTACATTCATCAAACTGGAAATGCCAAAATTGTGACCCGGAAAATGATTTTCTTACAGGGAAGTCCAGTCCTCGAAACCAAAAACGGCATTCAACTCGGGCGTTTGTCAGGGATTGTAGCACACTATGTTCCTAAATACCTTCAAAAAAATCGACTGCCTTCTTTGGAAACCAACTGTATTGAAGACTGGGAAACCAAGGTGAATACTATTGTCCACGAGACGCTGGACGAAGATATGTCTGTAATTGCGGGTATTCCGTCGTGGGTTCAAATGTATTTTGAGAAACTCATTGAAGAAAAGGGACAAAAAGTCGGGGATATATTTAAAAATTTCAACCTTTTTATTTTTGGCGGTGTCAATTATGAACCGTATCGTTCCAAATTTGAAAGTTTAATAGGAAGAAAAGTAGACAGCGTAGAGCTTTATCCTGCCAGTGAAGGGTTTTTCGCCTTTCAAGATCGGCAGAATGAACCCGGAATGTTGCTTCAATTAGACTCAGGAATGTTTTATGAATTTATAGTTGCTGACACTTTTTTTGATGCCTCTCCTACCCGACTGACTTTGAAAGATGTTGAAATTGGCGTAAATTATGTGATCATTATTTCGACAAATGCGGGGCTTTGGGCTTATAATATTGGGGATACCGTTCAGTTTACATCCCTTGCGCCATTTAGAGTCATTGTGAGCGGACGCATCAAACATTTCATTTCTGCATTTGGCGAACATGTCATAGCAAAAGAAGTTGAGCACGCACTTTTAAGTGCCTTAAAAACAACAGATGTGAGCGTAAGCGAATTTACAGTCGCGCCTCAAATAGCGCCAACTGAAGGGTTGCCGTATCACGAATGGTTTATTGAATTTGAAAACCCTCCTTCAGATATAGAAGCATTTGCGACTCAAATTGATGCTGCAATGCAACTTCAAAATAGCTACTATTTGGATTTAATAGAAGGAAAAGTACTACGGTCTTTAAAAATTACGCAGGTTCAAAAAGGCGGTTTTCAAAACTATATGAAAACCATTGGAAAGTTGGGTGGACAAAACAAAACACCCCGATTATCGAACGATCGAAACATCGCAGATGTTTTGACTCAAAATATTCAGACTAATTAACGTATATTTGTGGTACTTATGCAGAAATCTCAAATAAAAAATATAAATCGTACCCGTGCTCAAGAAAGTTCTCATGCTATCGAACGCATGTATTTGACAATGCGTCATTTATTTAACCGAGGATTTTATAAACCAATGGGTGTTTCTGGGGAGACCTTGCGTCAAGCATTACTACAATTACGCCCCGAAATATATGGTTCTATAGGGGGCGACAAAACTGAGTTGGAAGGCTTACTTTACGTGGTCGACCGTTTACCTGTTGGGATTGAAGAATGTGTTTTGATAAACTTAACGAGTGCTGAAGGTTTTGGAAATTCTCACTTTGAAGTGATTGTTCCCTCCAAAAGGCGTCGTAATTGCTATCGAATTGATTTTGAGCAAATGAACATCGAAATCACTAGAGGGCGTTCTGAGATTTATGATATTTTGACACATTTAACATTTATGTTTATTGAGTCTCATAAAATCGCAAAACGGGTTGTTATCGATGACAAAGGAGCAACGACAAGAGATTGGATAAAGTTAGAAGCTGCTGTGCTATCTAAGAAAAAACTGAATCAAAAAGAGCGCGAGCTAGCGATCACACATACAGGAAATATTCTGGGCAGAACTTTTGAAGAAATTCTAGAAGTTTATGATCAGTTTGCAACCCCAAAACAACCGGATCATTTTTTACATCTGATTTATTGGTTAGGAAAACGAGCGATTGAAGAAATTGTAGACAATTCTAAACGAACCATCAGCTTTAGTCCTGTCTTAAGAGAACGATTGGGACATCATATTCACGGAGAAGTCTGGGCGAATACCATTAAAGACACCCTCCAGAAGCATCAATTAATCAATCGACCAATTCATATTATCTCCGCAAACTTACACAGTGTGATGAATACGCTTCATGCACCTAAAGCGCTAAAAGACTTGTGTGCGAAGCACGATATTTTTACGGTATATGAACTGTTGAGTAAGGAAGAAAATAAAGCCCTTCGCAATAAAACCAAACAAGTAGCGTTGCAAGAAGGCATGATCTTTATAGAAGACAAGTCGGGAACCAACATAGACGTTCAAATTTTTGATGCGTCTAAAATTGATTTTTCTAATACGGAATTCGAGTTTGAATCTACAAAAGACGCACCCGTAATTATCGTTATGGACTATGCTTTTGGAGAGCAAGCTTACGAAACGATTGATGAATTGCTAAAGCCGTTTAAAACGACTGAAAACAACATTCATCTTAATGTGGATTCTATTTCTATAATGGGAAAAGCAGGAATCTTAGAAGGCTCTAAAGGAGATATTATGATTCCCTCGGCACATATTTTTGAAGGAACGGCTGATAATTATCCTTTTAAAAACGAGTTAACACTTGCGGATTTTGATACAAAGGATTTAAAAGCCTTTGAAGGCACGATGGTGACTGTTTTAGGAACGTCGCTTCAAAATAAAGACCTTTTAAAGTTTTTCCATGATTCCACATGGAATGTTATTGGACTGGAGATGGAAGGTGCACATTATCAAAAAGCGATACAAGCGGCCTCAAAGGTTCGTCATAGTATCAACCCCAATGTGAAGGTTCGATATGCTTATTATGCAAGCGACAACCCTCTTGAAACGGGCAGTACTTTGGCATCAGGGGGACTTGGTTCAACTGGCGTCAAACCAACCTATATAATTACGAAACAAATTTTACATCAGATATTTAATTAACAATACATTATGAGCACAAATTCTAACATCCCCAACAATTCCGAAGAAGTTGATTTAGGACAACTTTTTAAGCTTATCGGAAACGTTTTTGATCGTTTTTTTAATTTTATACTTCGTATTTTTAAGAATCTATTTTTAGCGTTTGTATGGGCAATTCTCCTAATAAAGAAACGGATCATTATTCTTGCCTTAGCAACGATTTCAGGGCTTATCATTGGGGCTTTAAGCAAAAAAACCGTCGCTGCTAAATACGAGTCTTCAGTGACCGTGGTGCAAAATTACCCAACGGGGGAGAATCTATACAATTCCGTAGGTTACTACAATGACTTATTAAAACAAAAAGATTTCGAGACACTGGGCGTAGTTTTAAATTTAGATCTCGAAAGAACGAAATCTATATTAACTTTTGATGTGGAGCCAGTTGTTAGTGAAAATCAAAAACTCCTTGCTTTTAATGAGTATATCAAGCAATTGGATTCTTTAGCAGCGACTAAAATCGAATATGAAGATTTCTTAGATAACAATGAAGACCATACGCACAAATATCAGCAAATTAAAATTGAGTCCTCAGAGCGAAATAGTTTTAAATCTGTTTTTGAAAATATTGTGGAATCGATTAATTTAAATCCATTTTTCCTAAATGAGCAGCGTAAAGATGTTGTAGAACTCAACAACACCAAAGAGGCTTTGAAGCTTGCTTTAACTAAGTCGGAATCTCTTCAAGATACTTATAAGAGAGTTTTGGAACAAGGCATAGATGATGAGAAAACTTCCAAACCTTCTGAAATTGGAATCACTTTTGAAGGCTCTAGTGAAGTCGAAAAAACCAAAGAATACGATTTATACCAAAGTGATTTAGAATTGAGAAGTCAGTTGGTGGAAATAGAAAGAGAGTTATTAGATAAGCAATACATTGTTGAAATGATTTCGAACAAACAAGACTCTGGGTCGGCAAGCACTACAAATACAATTTTTGGAATAGAATTGAACTCAACCTTATTTTTGGGTGTTATAGCGTTTTTAGTAGCCCTCTCCGTTTTATTTGGGATCGAGTTTTTAAAGTTCGCAGAAAAGTTTAAAACGAGTGTATGAAAGTTTTAATTACTGGTGGAGCTGGTTTTATTGGGTCACACTTAATAAACTTATTTGTAAAAAGACACCCACATTACCACGTTTTTAATTTAGATGCCCTGACCTATGCAGGCAACTTAGAGAACCTAAAAGAGATTGAGTCTAAACCCAACTATACATTTATAAAAGGCGATATTACCGATGAGGGTTTTATAAACGAATTGTTTGAAGAATATAAATTTGATAGTGTCATCCATTTAGCAGCAGAGTCTCATGTTGACCGGTCGATAAAAGATCCCCTAGCATTTATTAAAACCAATATACTAGGCACCACGATTCTTTTAAATGCATTTAAAAATACTTGGAAAGACGACTTCCACGATAAATTATTTTATCATGTAAGTACGGATGAAGTTTATGGTTCATTAGGACAAACAGGATTGTTCACTGAAACCACTCCATACGCCCCTAACTCACCTTATTCGGCTTCAAAAGCAAGCTCAGATCATATCGTTAGATCTTATGGAGAAACGTATGATATGCCTTATATAATTACGAACTGCTCAAATAATTACGGGCAGAATCAATTTCCAGAAAAACTAATTCCGTTGTTTATTAATAATATTATTAATAAAAAGGCGCTTCCAGTTTATGGAAACGGTAATTACACGAGGGATTGGCTATATGTAAAAGACCATGCCGAAGCTATTGACTTGGTGTTTCATAAAGGAAAAAATAAAGAAACCTACAATATTGGTGGTTTTAACGAATGGAAAAACATAGATTTAGTCAGGGTTTTGTGTCAGCAAATGGATGCGAAACTTAGCAGAGATCAAGGAGATTCAGAAAAACTGATAACGTTTGTGACAGATCGCCCAGGGCATGACTTACGTTATGCGATTGACGCCTCAAAAATAAAGAATGAATTAGGTTGGGAGCCATCCGTAACTTTTGAACAAGGCTTAGCTATCACTATTGATTGGTATTTAACTAATGATGCTTGGCTAAAGAATGTTACTACCGGGGCTTATCAGTTTTATTACAATAATCAATACAATAAAGTTAAATGAAACGAGCATGCTAAAATCACTATTACCCAAGAGAATGACTATTAGCGAACCTGCCTGCGGCAGGCAGGCAAATGTGACCTTTTTAAAAATAATAGATATAGACACATGAAAGGAATCATTCTCGCAGGTGGATCAGGAACGCGTCTTCACCCCTTAACATTGTCCGTCAGTAAGCAGTTGATGCCTATTTACGACAAGCCGATGATATACTATCCGTTGTCTACATTAATGTATGCGGGGATAAACGAGGTGTTAATTATTTCAACACTAAAAGATTTACCGTTATTTCAAAATTTATTAGGAGATGGTAAAAAATACGGATGTTCATTTGAATATGCGGAGCAGGAACACCCAAATGGCTTGGCGGAGGCCTTTTTAATTGGCGAAGAGTTTATTGGCAATGATAAAGTAGCTCTTATTTTAGGGGACAATATTTTTTATGGAACAGGTTTAGAAAAACTTTTACAGAACAATAATGACCCCAAAGGTGGAATCATATATGCTTATAGAGTGAATGATCCAGAGCGCTACGGGGTTGTTGAATTTAATCAAGAAGGTAAGGCTGTCTCAATAGAAGAAAAACCGGAAAAACCAAAATCGAATTATGCGGTGCCTGGGATTTACTTTTATGACAATACGGTTGTAGAAATTGCTAAAAACATTAAACCAAGTCACAGAGGTGAGTTAGAAATAACAGACATAAATAAAGCATACCTTAAGCAAGGTAAACTTAGTGTTAGTATTTTAGATCGAGGAACAGCTTGGTTAGACACAGGGACGTTTCAGTCGTTAATGCAGGCCTCGCAATTTGTAGAGGTTATTGAGCAACGACAAGGATTAAAAGTAGGCGCCATTGAAGGCGTTGCTTTTGAAATGGGATACATTGACGAGGCACAACTCAAAAGACTGGCAGAGCCCTTATCAAAAAGTGGTTATAGTAAAAATTTAATGGAACTATTGATCAAAAAAAAATGACAGCCACAGAAACCAAACTTAAAGGTTGCTTTATTATAGAGCCCCAAGTATTTAAGGACAACCGAGGCTATTTTTTTGAAAGCTTCAATCAGAATAGGTTTAATGAATTAATTGGAGAGCATGTTAATTTTGTTCAGGACAATGAATCTTTTTCGACACAAGGGGTTTTAAGGGGGTTGCACTTCCAGACAGGTGAATTTGCACAGGCAAAACTTATCAGGGTTATACAGGGGAGGGTTTTAGATGTGGTAGTAGATATTCGAAAAGATTCGCCTACGTTTTCTAAGCACTTCTCAATTGAATTATCCGAAGGAAATAAAACACAACTTTTTGTGCCAATAGGATTTGCGCATGGGTTTATAGTCCTTAGTGAAACGGTCATCGTTTCTTATAAATGCGATAATTTTTATAATAGTGCTCATGAAGAGGGAATTATTTATAACGATAAAGACTTGAACATTGATTGGCAATTAGATGAAAAAGAGTTTTTGATTTCGGAAAAAGATTTAACACTGCCAACCTTTTTAAATACGTTTCTATGAGAAATGTTTTGGTAACAGGCAGCAATGGGCAACTAGCAAACTGCATCAAGGATATAGAAAAGCAGTATGAAGGTTTAAATATTATTTATACGGATTATCAAGAGTTAAATATTTGCGATTCGATCCAACTAGATGCGTTTTTTAAATCCAATCAAAAAATTGATTATTGCATTAATTGCGCCGCCTATACCGCTGTTGATAAAGCCGAAATAGAATTTGATAAAGCGTTTGAAATAAATGCAACAGGGGCGAAAAATTTAGCGATCGTGTGTAGCGAACAAGGTGTTGTTTTAATCCATATCTCCACTGATTTTGTGTTTGATGGTCAAAAGACAGAGCCGTACAATGAATCAGATACCGCGAACCCGATCAATGTATATGGTGCTTCAAAACTGAAAGGTGAAGTTGAAATTAAACAAACATTAGAAACGTATTTTATAATTAGAACATCTTGGTTATATTCAGAGCATGGTAATAATTTCATGAAAACGATGTTGAAACTTGCAGAAACACGCGATGAAATAAGTGTCGTTAGCGATCAAATAGGGGCGCCAACATACGGAAGAGATTTATCGAAATTTCTAATTGAAATTATAACTTCTTCTTCAAATAATTTTGGAGTCTATCATTATAGTAACGAAGGTCAAACTAGTTGGTGTGGATTTGCAAAAGCGATTTTAGAACCCTATGAGCACGCAACAAGTGTAATTCCGATTTTATCTAGTCAGCACCCAAGAGCAGCAATACGCCCTAAATACAGTGTTCTAAACATTGAGAAAGCTAAAGAAGTATTTAACATACAGCCCCCTAATTGGGAGATAAGTTTAAAAAAAGTAATTAAAAATATATAATATAATGGAACAAAGAAAAGTAGCACTTATAACAGGGGTAACAGGTCAAGATGGCGCATACTTGAGTGAATTTCTTTTGAAAAAAGGATATTTGGTTCATGGGTTAAAGCGTAGAGCTTCCTTGTTCAATACCGCTCGAATTGATCACTTATACCAGGACCCTCATGTTGAAAATCAAAATTTCTTTCTTCATTACGGAGATTTAACAGACAGCACAAACCTTACTAGAATCATTAAAGAGGTACAGCCTGACGAGATTTATAACCTTGCAGCGATGAGCCACGTTCAAGTTTCTTTTGAAATGCCAGAATATACCGCCAATGCAGATGGTATTGGAACCTTACGGTTATTGGAGGCAATTAGGTTTTTAGGCCTCGAAAAAAAGACTAGAATCTATCAAGCTTCTACTTCAGAATTATATGGGAAGGTCCAAGAAGTTCCACAAACAGAAACCACTCCATTTTATCCAAGAAGCCCTTATGCTGTAGCAAAAATGTATGCCTACTGGATTTCTGTTAATTACAGAGAAGCCTATGGTATTTATGCATGTAATGGAATTTTATTTAATCATGAATCGCCTGTAAGAGGTGAAACCTTTGTCACTCGAAAAATTACTAGAGCGACATCAAAAATAGCGATGGGACTACAGGATAAAATGTATTTAGGGAATTTAGATGCTCAAAGAGATTGGGGCCATGCTAAAGATTATGTCCGAATGATGTGGATGATATTACAAGCTGATGAAGCCGAAGACTGGGTGATTGCCACAGGAAAAACAACAAGCGTTAGAGATTTCATTAAAATGTGCTTTAATCATGTTGGGGTTGAATTAGAATTTAAAGGCGAAGGAATAGAGGAAAAAGGATATATAAAATCTTCTACCAATGAAACGTATTCACTAGAAATAGGTAAAGAAGTTGTGTCCGTTGATCCTAAATATTTTAGACCAACAGAAGTGGAATTGTTAATAGGTGATGCCACCAAAGCAAAAGAAAAACTAGGATGGGTTCCTAAATATGATTTAAAATATTTAGTAGAAGACATGATGACTAGTGACTTGAAGTTGATGCAAAAACAACAATATTTGAAAGATGGCGGCTATGCTGTCAAAAACTATTTTGAATAATATATGGACATAAATGCGAAGATATATGTTGCAGGCCATCGAGGATTAGTTGGAAGTGCGATTATTAAAAACCTCAATTCAAAAGGGTATTTTAATATTGTTACCAAAACACACAAGGAATTGGATCTTACCGATCAACTAGCTGTACAAGATTTTTTTAAAAATCAACAGCCTGAATATGTGTTTTTAGCAGCTGCTAAAGTTGGTGGAATAGAAGCAAACAACACCTATCGCGGTGCTTTTATTTATGAAAACATGATGATCCAAAACAATGTAATTCATCAAAGTTATGTACATGGAGCTAAAAAGTTAATGTTTTTAGGAAGCACCTGTATTTACCCTAAGGAATGCCCTCAGCCGATGAAAGAGGAGTACTTGCTAACAAACCCTTTAGAATACACGAATGAGCCTTATGCAATTGCTAAAATTGCAGGAATCAAAATGTGTGAAAGTTATAATTTGCAGTACGGAACCAATTTTATTTCCGTGATGCCCACCAATTTATATGGGCCAAATGATAATTTTGATTTGGAAACATCCCATGTATTGCCTGCGCTTATTCGAAAAATCCATTTAGCAAAGCTATTGTCTGAATCGAAATTAGATGCCGTTGTTAGCGATTTAAATGTGAATAATATTGAAGAAGCTAACACCTATTTAAGCCGCTTTGGAGTTTCTGCTGATAGTGTTGAGATCTGGGGAACGGGCACGCCAAGACGGGAGTTTTTATGGAGCGAAGATATGGCCGATGCTTGTGTGTTTTTAATGCAAAATAGGAATTTCTCTGACACTCATAACATCACTGAAAAAGAAATTAGAAATACCCACATAAACATCGGAACGGGTATTGATGTTTCTATAAAAGAGCTAGCGGAAATCATAAAAAATGCAACTGATTTTAAGGGTAAATTAGTGTTTAATTCGGATAAGCCAGACGGCACTTTAAGGAAGCTTACAGATGTTTCTAAATTACAGACTTTGGGGTGGAAACATAAAATAGATCTTGAAGAAGGAATTAGTAAATTGTATAATTGGTATTTAAATCCCGAAAAATAATATTCAGAGATGAAAATAAACAAAATATTTCTAGTCTTAATAACAATAACGGCTATGCTTAGCTGCAAAAACACACATAAAGAAAAAAATGTAATTACTGAAAATTCAGTAGTTATAAATGAAATAATTCTCCCAAACCATCCTCTTTGGCTATTAAATAGATTAGCACTAAACAAAACAAATGAGAATTTAAAACAGAACAACAAACAAGTATTCACACTTTCTAGAACGAGCACAACGGAAACGGCTTATGCTTCAGTTAATAATATCCCTGTTGTATTTGGAAATCATTATCGGGCTAGTGTTTTGGTTAGGAAGGATGACTTATTAGGGGGGTTCTTTGGATTGAGGATTATAGGCGAGTACCCCAACAGAGCAGATGCTGTATTTGATTTGGAAAATGGTTTAATGAAAGAGGTCGTTGATGTTGGCGAGTTTTTTAACGGAGAAGCCAAAATTGAAGACGTAGGGGAAGGGTGGTACAAATGTAGTTTGTCCGCAGAAGTTAATTCAAATAAAATGAAAATAATCTTAGGGCCAACATCTGGATTAGGAAAAACAATTACGTGGGAGGGAGCAACTAATGAGAAGAGTAGTGTGCATATAATACCATCTAGCTTAGTTTTAGAAGAATTAAAGAATTAAACAGGGGCACAACATATTATTAAAATGCTTATTATGGATGAAGTAGGGTTTCAAGGCACGAAAGTTAGCTATTTCAGCAGATAAAATAAAGCTCAAAAATATATAAAAATAGACGTGGTACTGCTTGAGAAGGATAGTTTAAAAATCTAAAATTGAACATTAAAGATATATGAAAAAAGTCATTTTTTTTGGAAGCGAAGGCTATTTAGGAAGTCATTTAGTAAGTCAGTTATTGCCAAAGAACTATTTGGTAAATGGCTATGATGTTCATGATAATAGCAAGCACCACCAACTTCATAATTATCAAAAGATTGATGTTTCTAACAAACTTGATATTGAACGGATCGATTTCAATGTTGATTTTGTTTACTACTTTTCTGGACTAACAGGTACTGATATTTCCATTGGCAACTACGATAAGTTTATTGATATTAATGAAAAAGGATTGTTAAACGTTTTAACAACAATAAAAAATAAAGGATTTTCCCCAAAAATAATTTTTCCTTCTACTAGATTAGTTTATAAGGGGTTAAAAAACAAACCTTTAGTTGAAAATGACCCTAAAGAATTTAAAACTATATATGCCTTAAACAAGTTTCATAATGAAAACGTATTAAAAATGTTTAAAACGTACTTCAACATCCCTTATACTGTTTTTCGGATATGTGTGCCCTACGGAAACTTATTGAGTAAAGATTATTCCTACGGAACTATTGGTTTTTTTCTTAAAAAAGCTCAAGTCAACCAACCAATATCCCTCTATGGAGATGGAGACCTTAAAAGAACCTTTAGCTTTGTTGGAGATATATGTGACCAAATAATACAAGTTTCTGAAGCTATTAATAGCAACGGCGAGGCATACAATATTGGTGGGGAAACATATTCTTTGTTAGAGGTGGCAACCATTGTTGCTGACAAATTCAATGTAGATGTAGAACACATAGATTGGCCGCCGATGGCATTAGCACAAGAAAGTGGCGACACGATTTTTAATTCTAATAAAATAGAAAAAATTTGTAATCAGGGCTACAATTCATTAACTTCTTGGATAAATAAAATATAAATAAATTCAAAATGCATAATATATCTCATCAAAAAGACATTGAACTTCTATTTTTAAAATCAGCATTGACTATAGAAAACCCATTTAACACTACAGAAGAGATATTACAGTGGGTTAAAAAGAGAAACGAAGACGTTAGTGTAAACATCAAAAGAATCGACTTTGATGAGATGGATAATTGGAGTTTGGATAAAAGAAGAGGCGCAGTAGTTCATAGTTCAAGCAAATTTTTTTCTATTCAAGGGATTGAAGTAAACACTAATTATGGGCAACTTAAAACCTGGGATCAACCCATAATAAACCAACCTGAAATTGGGTATTTAGGTTTTGTTACCAAAATGTTTAAGGGGGTTTTATATTTTTTAGTTCAAACAAAAATAGAGCCGGGAAATGTAAATTACGTACAGTTATCACCTACCATTCAAGCAACAAAAAGTAATTATACACAAGTTCATGGAGGAAAAACACCTAGTTATTTAGAATATTTTGTACATGCTAAAAACGATGAGATTTTATTAGACCAGCTTCAATCTGAGCAAGGGGCTAGGTTTTTAAAGAAACGAAATCGAAACATTATTATAAAGACGGATAAAAAAATTGAAATTTTAAAGGATTTTAAGTGGCTCACATTAGGCCAAATAAAACTGCTAATGAAAAAGGATAATATTATTAATATGGATACTCGCACCGTGATATCTGGTATATCGTTTGGGGATTACTCCAAAAGGACATTAAGTTTTCATAACGTTATGAATTCTAAGGCTGACACTATTGAAAACAAAATACTAACATCAGCTTTAGTAAACGACCAGTCGCTATTTTCATTTAATCAAATCATATATTGGTTAACAGCACAAAAAGTTAAGTATGAGTTATCAGTAAGAAATAAGTCCTTAATGGATTTACAAGACTGGAATATTACAGACAGTTCAATAGCGCATAAAGACAATCGTTTTTTTAAGGTTATTGGGGTAAAAGTTGAAATTGGAAATAGAGAGGTAACAACCTGGCATCAACCATTAGTTAAGCCATGTGATGAGGGAATCTGTGCTTTTATCATAAAAGAAATAGAGGGTACGGTTCACTTTTTAGTTCAGGCTAAATTAGAAGCGGGTAATTTTGATATTGTTGAAATTGCACCAACAGTGCAATGTAGCAGTGTTTATTCTGAAAATGAAGAAGGACGGAATAATATTCCATTTTTGAAAGAAGTTCTCATTGCAAATAATGAACAGGTGATATTCGATACACTTCAATCTGAAGAAGGGGGGCGTTTTTACAGAGAACAAAACAGGAATATTATTGTTAAAATGAATGATGATTTCTCTGTTGAGGTCCCTGAAAATTACACTTGGCTAACATTGAATCAATTAAAGAAATTCATTGTATTTAATAATTTTGTTAACATACAAGCAAGAAGCCTTGTGGCAGCCTTATCTTATAATAATTAAAAAAGTAAAATATGAATTGGGGAATATTAGGTTGTGCCAATATAGCAATATCGTCTGTAGTGCCAGCAATTATAAGAACGGATACAAACGCTAAGATTACATTCTCTAGCAGAGAAGAACAAAAGTCAAAATCCTCAGCAAAACGATTTAATTGTGCTTCTGTTGTCGGTTATGACACTTTGTTAAGCATAGAAAGTATCGAAGTTGTTTATATTCCTTTACCTACAGGGTTGCATTTCGAATGGGTGAAAAAAGCGATACAAGCAGGAAAGCATGTGCTTGTAGAAAAATCTGCCACAAATAATTATGCTGAGGCTAAAGAAATTATAGCACTAGCAAAAAAACACAATGTAGCAGTTGTTGAGAATTTTCAATTTCAGTACCATTCTCAACATCAATATGTTTTTGATTTATTGAATAAAGGGGACATAGGAGAAATAAGGGCTTTTAGATGCTCTTTTGGATTCCCTCCTTTTTCCGAAGACTCAAACATTAGGTACAATAAAAATTTAGGTGGAGGTGCGCTGTTAGATGCCGGCGCTTACGTCTTAAAAGCCACTTCTTTTATGATGGGTGAAGGGTTTGAAGTAAAATCAGCGTTTTTAAAAAACAACGATCAGTTTAATGTTGATTGGTTTGGTGGTGCGTTTTTAGTAAATAAGGACAAAGGCATATTTTCTGAAGTTGCATTTGGATTCGATAATTTTTACCAATGCAATTATGAAATATGGGGAAGTAAAGGAAAAATTACGTCAACAAGAGCTTTTACAGCAAAGGCAAACTTTAGCCCAACAATCATACTAGAAAAACAAGGATATAAAGAAGAAATTGAATGCTCCAAAGATGATCATTTTGGTAATATGATTTCGTATTTCATGAAAATCATAAAAAAACAGACTTTTAGTACTGAATGGGAAAATATTCGTGTCCAAGCAAAATTAATTGAAGACGTGCGTCAATTGAGTAAACTTTAACAGGCTTATAAATTATAATTTTGAGATTTATTTAATGAAGAAAGACTATATTATATTACAAACGGTGGCTCCAGATTACAGAGGAAAACTGTACAGCTACATAACGCAAGAGTTTGGCGATGCATTTGTGGTATATGCAGGTTTGGACTATTTTGAAACAACAGTTAAAACAGACACAAGTATAGCCAGTTTCACACAAATTAAAAATAATTTTTTTCTGAATCGGGCATTTTTAATTCAAACAGGGATGTGGAAAGACGCAATTTCTTGTAACACACTCGTAATGGAGATGAACCCTAGAATTATCTCTAACTGGTTAATCCTTATAATTAGGAAGTTACTTAATAAAAAAACAATTTTATGGGGACATGCTTGGCCGCGATCTGGTAACAAAAGTAAAACAGACAAACTTCGAAAAATAATGCGAGATATGGGCAACAGTATCATTGTGTATACAAAATCGCAGAAAGAAGAGCTAGTCCTCGCTCAGTCTCATCTAAAAGTTAATTATGCGCCTAATGCATTGTATTTTAAAGACGAAATGAATGTGAGTACAAATGAAACATCTGAAAGTATAAATAATTTAATTTATGTGGGGCGACTAACGACCTTAAAAAAACCTAAATTATTATTACAAGCCTTTCATAGAGCGTTATCGGAACTAGATAAAAACGTGAATTTAATTTTCATTGGAGATGGCGAAGAAAAAACAGGTTTAGAAACATACGTAATAGAAAACAAGCTAGAAGATAGAGTTGTTTTAACAGGTCATGTTTCAGACTATTCTAAACTAGCTGAGTATTATTCTAAATCACTATTTAGTGTATCTCCAGGTTATATAGGCCTATCAGTAACACAAAGTTTTGGTTTTGGAGTTCCTATGCTAGTTTCAAAAGACGAAAACCATTCACCCGAAATCGAGGCTGTTGTAGAGAATGAAAATGCACTTTTTTTTGAGACAGACAATTTAGACAGTTTCAAGGATAATATCTTACAAATCTATAAAGACAAAAAAAGCTGGATTAATAAACGCCAAAATATTTGTGAAAATTGTAAAGAAAAATATTCAATAAATGCTATGGGTAATACATTTATCAAGCTTTTTCATCAATATTAAACAATGACAAAAAACATTAACATATTGCTTATTGGTCCTATTTCACCACCCGTTACAGGATGCAGTGTTGTAAACGATTTGGTTCTAGAAAAATTAAATCAAGAGGAGGGGTTTAGAGTAGACTGTATTAATAGAGCATACCCAGAGTTTAATGAAGCTATTGGAGAATTCTCGTTAAAAAAAGTTTTTTTTTATGTTAGCCAGTACATTCAAGCTTTTAAAATATTTAAAGCAGATATTACTTATGTTGCCATAGGTTTAACTTTTTTTGGAGTTTTAAAAGATGCACCATTTATTTTGTTTTCAAAACTTATAGGAAAACAAGTTGTTATACATGTACATGGTAATTATTTAAAAACACAATATGCCTTGCTTTTGGGGTTTAAGAAAAAACTTTTTCATTTCATTCTTTCTAGAGCAAATAAAGGCATTGTATCCTCAGAGCTGCTAAAGGATAATTTAACACCTTTCTTAAAGCCAAAAAATATTTTTTGGATGCCTTATTTTGTAGAGAAGACGTTAAAAAACATCACAGAAAAAGATGTTGTAAATACAGATGGGTTAAACATTCTTTATCTCAGCAATTTAATGGAAGGCAAAGGGGTTTTTGATGTATTTGAAGCTTTAAAAATATTAAACGAAAAAGGAATCTCATATAAAGCAAAAATTATTGGAGGAATAGATTTAGAAAATAAAAATAAAACTTTTGATTATATAAACTCAAACCCTAACATAGAGTATTGTAAACCCATTAGAGGTCAAGACAAAATAGATGCTTATTTAGCGTCAAATGTGTTTATACTGCCCACATACTATAAAATGGAAGGGCAGCCCATAGCCCTATTAGAAGCAATGTTAACAGGTCATATCATTATTACAACAGACCATGCAGGTATTCTGGATATTTGCTCACACAAAAATGGATATATTGTAAATAAAAAAGACCCAAGACAAATTGCCGAAAAGTTAGAGCATATTGCAAATAATTTAGAGAACTTTTCAGATATGATGGTTCATAATCACGTTTATGCCAAAACCAATTATAAGCCTGAAGATTTTATAACTAGGTTAGCAGCTATTTTAAAAATAACATTATTATGAATAAAAAAGTTTTAAATGTAGATATAGTAAAAGGTCTGGCAATAATTCTTGTTATGATTGGGCATAGCGGCATGTTTTTATTTATTAAAGACAAAGCGCTTTTAAATAGTATTATTTATTCCTTTCATATGCCTTTATTCTTTATTGTAGCCGGGTTTTTCATGAAAGAAAAGGTTAGCTTAAAAAAAGCAATAATAAGATTATTGGTGCCGTTTTTTATTGCCAGTGTTTTCTGGATTTTTATAGCTTCTTTTTTAGTTCAATTGCCAACATACTTTAGAAGTCAAGAACTTTACCCATACAGTTATGATTTTATTCTTCAGTCTGAAAAATTTCTAAAAGCAATATTTTTTGCAACAAGAATTGATATCGTTGGTACAGGACTATGGTTTTTAATCGCACTATTTGTAGGCAGGCTATTATGGTTTATTTTTCAAGATTTATTGAAAATAAAAGTAACGGTTTGGTATGTTGTAATTGTCTTAGCAATAAATTTTTTGTTATACAACTACTTAACCTTAGCTGAAACTCATTTTTATTGGATGTCGCCACAATCAATACTAGCTTATTTATTTATGTTATTTGGAAACTACTACTACAAAAATAATTTTGTAGAAAAAACAACACATTTTGATGTTTTCGTTTTAGCAGTTATAACATTTTTTGTTATCAAATGGAATGGAAGAATAGATATGTCAT
>Ga0209712_10000571_pt1 | contig 32487 bp, 29 predicted proteins | sample ArcOceMetagenome_FD_187443 | JGI IMG/M metagenome (GOLD analysis project Ga0209712, IMG submission 187443) | Marine eukaryotic phytoplankton communities from Arctic Ocean - Arctic Ocean - Greenland ARC118M Metagenome (SPAdes) (version 2) | ecosystem: Environmental > Aquatic > Marine > Oceanic...
CCGCTAAAAGGAATCCAACTATATGCATTGCGTTTGTGTTCTTTGCGCACATCGTCAAAACGAAGCGGATCGAATACTTGAGGGTTATCCCAGTAACGCTCACTGTAGTGAGTATGAATAGGAGAGGTTATCACCATAGCATCTGCCGGAATCGAATAGCCTTCGAACTCAAATGCCTTATTACTAAATTTAGGTAAGGTTGATAGTGGTGGATAAAGCCGCAAAGCTTCTTTCATCACATATTCTGTTTTCACCATTTTATTGAGATCTTGAGGCTCCAAAGTCTTTCCCTGCAAACTCGACATCTCATCCCACAATCGTTCCTGCCACTCGGGGTTTTTTGCTAAGGCATAGGTCATGCTGGTCAATGCGCTCGTTGTCGTATCGTGGGCTGCCATCATCAAGAAGTTAATATGATCAACAATTTCTTGGTCCGTATAACGATTGCCATCCTCATCCTGTGCTCGGCATAAAATCGAAAAGAGATCTTGCCCCTCGCCTTCTTTTTTTTCTTCAATCATTGGTTGAAAAAAATCACACATAATTTTACGAGCACGAATACCTCGCCACAGAAGAGTTCCCGGAAATGCAAAGGGGAACCGCCACATGGAGGCGGCAACGGTTGATTCAAAAGCTGTATTAATTTTTGTGGCATCCGCTCCCAAATCCATACCTAGGAAGACTGTTGCAGCAAGATCAAGAGTGGTATTTTTGAACATTGGGTAAGCCAGCGTCTGTTCGCTGTCAGTGGTTGATAGCCATTTTGCAATCGCGTTCTCTATCTGCGGAGCCATCTGCGCAAAATAACCCTGCATTGCTTTGCTCTTAAACCCGGCTTGCATAAGCCTACGGTGGTAGCGGTGGTCCTCTGCATCACGCAACATCAAACCATTTGGAAAAAGACGCCCAATAATTTGATCCCATGCTTTTTTATTCGACAGTATGTTATCTGGATTCAATAGAGATAAGCGGTTGGCATCAGCTCCGAACAGGTGCACAACTTTCATTTTTCCCACCTTTTGCATCACCACATTGCCATATTTTTGGCTCAAAAACTGCGTATGCTCAAGGGGGTCAGAATAACTTAGAGAGATCAATCGCCAAGATTCTAAGATACTGACTTTTATAGGGGTTAGCGGTTTGCTTGCAGCTAAGTTTGGGCTGAATGAACTGTCCAACATATTATTGCCTTTTTAGTGAACTGATACTGCAAGCGTGGACAATTGTCATCATTAATTTGATGGACTCCTGTCAAGTGAATTCGCTTTTGCTTAATTTCTTTAGAAAACAGTATAGTACTAAAAAATAAACACTAATAAATTTTAACGAGCACCATCCCAAAGAGGATATTAAAACTTTAGCTGGTACCTCGTTGAAAAAAGGGCTGTCTACTCAGGGTAAATAGTGTCTACCGGCACTTCCAAATATGCCGCCATCTTAAGCATAGTAGATCGCCGAGGGCTTTCAATACTTCCTTTGGCGACTCGGTTAACAAAGGACTGAGTAACACCAGCTTCTCTGGCCAAAAAAGACTGACTAAGCCCTCGCTCGGTCATTAGACGTCCCAACGGAGTATCATGTGCGGGGGTTCTCATAGTACTTTATTCCATTAACATTTTATTTTAGACTTAGAACGCCAATTATGGCTCATGACAAATCTATGCTAAAATGGATAATACAGGTTGAATGTATTTTTGGGAAATTTAATTTCTTTTAGCGCTTTCTCTAAGGACCCGCGCACAGTCCCCCGCCTTTATTTGGGCCCACCGTGTAGACTGTTATTATTACGCTTACTAATAGCGTTAATGTTCTGCTTATTATGCGTTATTTGCCCAAAATCAAGCGCATTTGGCTTAGACACTCATAAAGTAATTACCCAGATTACCGAAAGCCAACTAACCGATGTATCTAGACGGCACATACGCCAAATTACCACAGGTTTTTCTTTACAGGAATTAGCATTATAGCCAGACCAAATACGTCGACAACTAGCGTGAAGAGACTCTGGACGCTGGCACTACATTAACTCTAAGGATGGTGAGCCCTTTAACATAAAGCCACATACTCGAAATGGCAACATTCTAAGTGCCCTTACTTACCATCATCAGCGCCTCTGAGACCCATTGCTAGATCGCCAGTAAAGAATGCAGTCGTTAGCCTTTTTTATGCATTTTATTCAAGATCTCCACCAGTCGCTGCACGTTGGCTATCAACACGACCGAGGCAGTAACGGTATTAGTGTTTAATGGCTTAATGAAAAAAACTAAGAAATCTTCATTGGGTCTGAGATACAGGTTTACTCATGGCGGCCAAAAAAACACCTGAGCAGTATTATTTATTGCTAAATAATATCTCTGAGAATGAGAAGCGGCTTTGGCAAGATAGTGGATTTATTGACTGGGCGATGGAATCAAAATTACTACGCACGCGTGCCTATGAATTTAAGCGTCCATCCCACGGTCAACTACCTATCCTCGACAACGCGTATCTGACTAAAAATCGACCGGTAATCGAGCGCCGCTTGCTTATGGCTGGCGTCCGCCTAGCTAATGAGCTTAATAAAATATTTGATCCGGACACTGTAAATTAAGATTTCATTATCACAGAGCATGAATTTAACTCTTGCGCGTTATTTTAAACGTGTCTTCATGTAAACTACAGTCAACGGCGTTCTGGAAAAACCAACACTATGACTAAAGGTACATTATTTATTATTTCTGCTCCCTCTGGTGCAGGAAAGACTAGCTTAGTCGCCGAAATACTCAAGCGAGTCGCCAATATCAAAGCTTCTGTCTCACATACTACACGAGCATGCAGGCCTGGCGAACAGGATGGTGTTAATTACTATTTTGTTAGCCTAGCCCTCTTCAAGAAAATGGTTAAACATGCCGATTTTCTTGAACATGCTGAAGTATTTGGGAATTACTACGGGACTTCTGAGCAATGGGTGAGGGATACCTTAGCCTGCGGCACAGACGTTATACTCGAGATAGATTGGCAGGGTGCAGAACAAACTAGACAGCAATTTCCCAGTAGTAAAAGTATTTTCATTCTCCCGCCATCTCTTCAAGCCCTTGAAGCACGACTAAATAACCGCGGGCAAGATAATTCAAGTGTCATCAATCAGAGAGTTGCAGCCGCTAAAGATGAAATGAGCCATTATGCTGAAGCTGACTATTTAATGGTCAATGACGATTTTCAATTGGCCCTGAGCCACCTTGAAAAAATCATACTCGGCCAAATTGATCAGAATTCTGTAATGGTCGATGAGGCTCTTATTAATAACCTGCTTGCATAAGCCTATACCTATCAAAATGGATATAGATTCTCGTTGAACAGCATTTTCGGTTAAAACTCCTGCCTTTAATGCTATAACTTTTAGTCGTCACTCTGAATAGCTAAGTCCCTACGCTAGTAGTATCGCTTTAAGAAAATGCTCTCACCAATAGAATTGTTATCCCTAAACACTAGGATATTAGCGTCCATATATACGGGCCATACATAGACCGCGGACCTAAACAATTTAGCGCTGTCCCTTGTTATTGTTAGGATTAAGTTTAATACAATGATTGTTGTTACCCGTTGACTTAGGTAAACTGCGCGACCGGTGCAAAAAAAATTGCAGCAACTTAATATTTAACCTTAAAACTATCAGGGTCGAGTTAAAAATGGCTAGAATTACAGTAGAAGATTGCTTAGATCACGTCGATAACCGCTTTGAATTAGTCATGGTTGGTTCAAAACGTGCTCGTCAGCTTGCGGTAGAAGGGCGTCCCGCCTTGGTTGATGAAGAAAATGACAAGCCAACAGTGATTGCGCTGAGAGAAATTGAACAAGGATTAGTCACAGCGGCTATTCTTACCGAAGTTGTGCAAGATTATGAAATTTTAGATGCTGCGGACGTAATAGACCCAGCTGCCGCAACAGAAGCACCCGAAGAGCCTTCTCAGTAGGGCTCCGCTCAACAGTAAGGAGGGTGTAAAATATTGCTTCAAGGTCTCACAGACAAACTCTCCTCATATCTTGATCCGAAAGAAATCGATCGAATAAAGCGTGCTTATCATTTCTCTGAGAAGTGCCACTTAGGCCAAATGCGTCAAAGTGGTGATCCCTATATCACACACCCTTTAGCGGTAGCTAATATTCTTGCTGATATGCAGATGGATCCTGAAAGTTTGATGGCAGGCTTACTGCATGACGTTATTGAAGATACTGGCGTCACTAAGGGCCAAATCAGTCGTCGGTTTGGTCGCACTGTTGCAGATCTTGTCGATGGTGTTAGTAAACTTGGTGAAATTGAAAGTGCGTCAAGAGCTGAACAGCAAGCAGAAAGCTTTCAAAAAATGACCTTAGCAATGTCCAGAGACATTCGCGTCATGCTCGTTAAGCTTGCAGATCGGCTTCATAATATGCGTACCCTCGGTGTATTATCTCCTGAAAAAAGACGTCGTATCGCTCGAGAAACCATTGATATCTATGCGCCTATTGCACAGAGACTGGGTATTAACGATATTCGCCTAGAATTTGAAGACCTGGGCTTTGCCGCCATGTATCCGCTGCGCCATCGCCGGCTGAGGGAGGCACTCAAAGCATCTCGAAAAAATCGTAAGGAAGTGGTCACTGAAATACAGCAAGCAATAGAGATGCGATTGGAGCGTGAGTCAGTGCATGTAGAGGTCAAAGGGCGAGAAAAACATCTGTGGAGTATTTACCTGAAGATGCGCGAAAAGAAAAAATCCTTTCGCGATATCATGGACGTTTTTGCCTTTCGACTAGTGGTTGATAATGTTGATGACTGCTATCGAGCATTGGGCATCGTGCACAATATCTACAAACCGGTTCCCGGTGAATTCAAAGACTACATTGCTATACCCAAGACTAATGGCTATCAATCATTACACACGCTGTTAGTAGGAATGCATGGCGTTATCATTGAAGTCCAAATTCGTACGCGTGAAATGGATGCTATGGCGAATTTTGGTATTGCCGCTCACTGGGAATATAAATCGAGTAATAATAATGTTGAAGTTAGCCGCCGTCGAGCTGCGAGATGGGTGCAAGGCCTACTTGAAATGCAGCAAAAAGCAGGGGATTCCCTTGAATTTTTGGAGCACGTAAAAGCTGATCTTTTCCCAGATGAAGTTTACGTGTTTACGCCAAAAGGTAAAATTATAGAATTACCCACGGGTGCAACTCCCATTGATTTTGCTTACTCGGTACATACCGGGTTAGGCGATCGCTGCATTGCCTGTCATGTCGACGGGCAGCTAACGCCTTTGTCAGAGCCTTTACAAAGCGGGCAAAAAATCGATATTATCAGCGCAGCAGGTGCCCAGCCGAACCCAAGCTGGCTAAATTTCGTCGTCACCGCAAAAGCTCGAAGTGCTATTCGTCACTTTCTCAAAAATCAGCAGCATGATGAGTCAGTAGATTTAGGTAAGCGCCTCCTAGATCATGCTCTAGGGAATTTAGGGACAAGCTACAAAGAACTAAAAAAATCGCAGATAAAGCGCTTATTAAAAGAAACCGGGGCCTCAACATTTGAGTTCGTTCTGCAACAAATTGGACTCGGCAATAGAGTGCCGTTTGCAGTGGCTAACTTAATGGTTTTGCCCAGTAAACGTATCGTGTCCGATGACCATAAAAACCCTAATCTGCCAGTGGTCATTGATTCTTCACAAGGGCTTGTATTGCAGTATGGGCGATGCTGTCATCCTATTCCTGGGGATCCTATCCTCGGACATATGACGCCGGGGAAAGGTCTTGTTATTCACCTTGAATCCTGCCGTAATCTAAAAGAAATTCGTTCAAATCCAGAAAAATGCATGTCTTTGCTTTGGTCACCCGTAGTTAAGGGAGAGTTTGCAGTTGAACTAAAAGCAGAGGTAACCCCAGAGCGTGGATTTATTGCAGCTCTAGCGTCCAGAATGACCGAGGAGGATGCCACTATTGAGCATATAAGCGTCAATGAGAAGGATGCATTTACGAGTATTGTCGATGTAGTGCTAACCGTTAGAGACCGAATCCATCTTGCTGATATAATGCGCAGAGCACGCAGCTTAAAATCGGTACGCAGAATTTATAGAGTAAAAAATAAATAACCGTCTATTAGGAGACTTTTATGCCCAACAAAGCCATTATCCATACTGATCAAGCGCCTGCGGCAATAGGCACGTATAGCCAAGCGGTCAAGGTTAACAACACTGTATATTTATCAGGTCAAATTCCTCTAGATCCAGAAACAATGGAAATTGTAAGTGATGATGTCGCCGTTCAAATCACCCAAGTATTTGATAATTTAACCGCTGTTTGCCAAGCTGCTGGCGGAGATCTCAGTAGTATTGTGAAACTAAATATATTTCTGACAGACCTCAGCAACTTCCCTATCGTCAATGAGATTATGGGACAGTACTTCGCAGAGCCTTATCCTGCCCGAGCGGCCATTGGCGTAAGAGCTCTCCCAAAAGGTTCTAGGGTAGAAATGGACGGCATCATGGTGGTTTAGTCAGGCTTGTTTAGTTGTTTGCCTATGCCTTTGAGTAACGATTGATATCCCTCCTGATAGGTCGGAAATATAAACTGATACCCGGTCTGTACTAGTCTTTTGTTACTCAGGCAACGCCTCAAACCCTTTTCACTGGGCTGCTCCGTAAGCCTGACGCCAATCTTTTCCGCTAACCATTTTCTTAGATTATGCTGTGTTACTGGCTCGTGATCCGTTGCTATATATAATGATTCCAAAGGTGAATTTACTAAGCAAGCATCAATTAAATGCACAATAACGCCCGCACAATCTTCGCTATGAATACGATTCGTCCAATACTCTGGCTTGGCTGGACGACCAATACCGCGCTCAACTTCGCTAATAAGCCTGTGACGCCCAGGGCCATAAATACCTGAAAATCTAATCACGATATGTTTACAGCGTAACTCGTCAATATTACGCTCGGCTTTTAGTAGAGCTTGAGCAGAAAAACTGGTTGATGGTGTTGGTGAGCTCTCATCTATCCAACCAGATGAACGCTCGCCAAAGACACTAGTGCTAGATATCCAAATCACTAATTTCGGCTGATAGGTTGCTTGATTAATCACAGTCCTCAGGACTTCTGACGTTTCAACATAGGCTTTGTTATAGGCCGCCTCACTTCGTGATTTCGGCGTAAGCGTTGCCACGACAACATCAAACTTTTCTTCAAACACTGTCGCTATTCTTTTTTGATCGGTCAAGTCCCCCACAATCGAGGTTATCCGGTCAGAAAAAACAAAGGCGCTGCGCCTTAGCCCAAAACATTGGTAACTAGGAGCAAGTTTCGCGGCCACACCCTGCCCAATGTCGCCGCAGCCTGCTAACAATATTTTCAATTACATCACCCGCATTGATTAAAATTGGCTATCATGGGTTTCCCAACATTAAGAGTTTTATATGACACTAACCGAACTCCGCTATATTGTCACTCTGGCCCAATCTCAACACTTTGGTAAAGCGGCTGAACTATGCAACGTCAGTCAGCCAACGCTGAGTATAGCGGTAAAGAAACTTGAAGGTGAGCTTGGCGTTAATCTTTTTGAACGCTCTAAAAGTAATGTCCGCCCCACTCCAATAGGTCAGCAGATCATTCATCAGTCGCAGCGTGTTTTGGAAGAAGCCTCGGCAATTAAAGATATTGCGAAATCAGGTAGTAATCAGCTCAGTACGCCGTTACATATAGGCGCTATTTTTACTATTGGGCCCTATCTTTTCCCATACTTTATTTCGCCATTACAGAAGACCGCCCCAGACATGCATCTGGTGATTGAGGAGGGTTATACCAGTAGCTTGAGGAAACGGCTTAAAAGCGGCGAAGTTGATGTAATACTGGTTTCCCTTCCTTTTAGTGAACCAGATATCGTCGTTCAACCTCTTTATGAAGAGGCTTTTGTTGTGCTTTTGCCCAAAGATCATGTACTCGCCAGCCAAACAGCCATTAAGAAATCAGACTTGGATAACGAAAATATATTGATGATGGGTGAAGGGCATTGCTTTAGGGAGCAGGTCACTGAAATATTGCCCAACATCAACCAGAACCGCTCCTCTAAGGCTTCAATCCGCACAATGACCGAAGGTAGTTCCTTAGAAACACTTTGCCACATGGTATCCTCTGGGCTGGGGATCACAGTATTGCCAAACTCTGCGGCAATTGGTGCTGCAGATCGAAGCGCTGGCTTAGTTATTAAACCATTTGCAGAAATATCGCCCTCTAGAACTACCGCCATTGCTTGGCGTGTGAGCTTTCCCCGTCATAAAGCCATAGACGCGCTGCGTAATGCTATTTATCTGAGTAATTTACCTGGGATAACTAAAACTGAATGAATGCCCAGAGTTTAGACAAAGCGAACATTGACAATTTACGGGGGGTTGGTCCACAGCTTTCTCTGAAATTAAATAAACTTGGCTTGTATAGTATCCAAGACCTTTTGTTTCATCTGCCTCTGCGCTATATCGATCGAACTAAAATAACTCCAATTGGTGGCGTTCAACCACAAACAGAAGTCGTCATTGAGGGTGAGGTCCGTGCCAGTGATGTAGTGTTCGGCCGACGACGGAGTTTAGTTTGCCGCATACAGGACAATACAGGTACAACAACGCTACGATTTTTTCATTTCAATAAAGTTCAGCAAGAGCGCCTCAAAGTTGGCGCTCGACTGAGATGTTTTGGCGAAGCAAGACGAGGAGTATCGGGTGTAGAATTCTATCATCCAGAATATCAGCATATCGATACTAACCAACCTCAACAATTAGAGGAAACCCTAACCCCTATATACCCCGCCACCGAGGGTATTACCCAGAGTCGTATTAGAGATCTTTGTACTCAAGCCTTAAATAAGCTCGGCCAGTACTCTATTCAAGAGCTTCTTCCGCTGTTTGATAATGCCGGGCTCAAGCGCCAACTCGCTTACTCTTTGGTGGAGGCTCTCATATTTTTACATAACCCGCCACCTGGCACGACCTTGGATCTGCTCGCAGCAGGCGAACATCCGGCGCAGCAGCGACTCGCAGCTGAGGAATTAGTCGCGCATAATCTGAGTCTATTGCGGTTACGACAAAAGATTCAACAACAAGGAGCGCCTGTTCTCAGGGAAGACAAGACCGCCAAGTCCGCATTTTTGAAACAACTGGATTTTCAGCTGACTGACGCTCAAACAAGGGTCGCTAGTGAAATCAACAAAGATATAGACTCTGCCGTACCAATGCTTCGTTTGGTACAAGGTGATGTGGGATCAGGAAAAACGGTGGTGGCCGCTATAGCTGCCCTGCAAGCAATAGCAAACGGCAAACAAGCTGCACTAATGGCTCCTACCGAAATTCTTGCCGATCAGCATCGTCAAAACTTTGAGCACTGGTTCAAACCCTTAGGAATCGAAGTCACCTGGCTTACGGGCAAAATCAAAGGTAAGGCCCGTGTCCTTAAACTGTCAGCCATCGCCGACGGAACCGCGCAGATGGTTATTGGTACTCATGCCTTATTTCAGGAGACTGTCGAATTTAATGATCTTGGATTAAGTATTATTGATGAGCAACATCGTTTTGGTGTGCATCAACGACTAGCCCTACGTCAAAAAGGATTTGTCCCCACTTTATCCAAGGAAACTAGCGGTTCCGCACCTCATCAGCTAATCATGACAGCCACCCCCATACCACGAACGCTGGCTATGAGTGCCTATGCTGACCTTGATTGCTCTATCATTGATGAACTGCCACCAGGACGAAAACCGGTAGATACCTTGGTATTGAATAACTTAAGACGAAATGATGTTATTGAACGAGTGCGTGCTTCCTGTGTGAATGGTCGCCAAGCTTACTGGGTTTGTACTTTGATTGAAGAATCCGATGTTCTAGAAGCCCAAGCTGCGGAGGTGACCGCTAGTGAGCTACAATTACTTTTACCCGAATTATCGATTGGCCTTATCCATGGCCGCTTAAAACCTAGAGAAAAGATTGAAATTATGGAGGCCTTTAAAAATGGCACGATCAATCTTTTAGTAGCGACCACCGTTATAGAAGTTGGTGTGGATGTACCAAATGCAAGCCTAATGATCATTGAAAACTCTGAACGACTGGGTCTATCCCAACTCCATCAATTGCGCGGCAGAGTGGGGCGTGGAACAGAGGCTAGTCATTGTGTTCTACTTTATAGTGCCCCTTTATCTGGGAATGGCAATGCTCGCCTCAAGATAATGCGTGAAACTACTGATGGCTTTAAGATTGCCGAGAAAGATCTTGAATTAAGAGGCCCTGGGGAAGTTCTCGGCACTCGCCAAACAGGCAATATGCAATTACATATTGCTGATCTGCAGCGAGATGCCCATATGCTGCCAGATATCAAAATTATCGCAGAGACATTGTTAGTCAACTATCCTGAAAATGTAGATCCACTAATTCGTCGCTGGCTTGGACGCAATGAGCAATATGCTCAAGCTTAAAAAAGCCACGAAAACATAAAATAAAAGTATTTCATTTTTATGACAAGCTTTTATAATGCGGTTAACTTGGAGATCCTCAATGGTATTTAGTAATTCAATTTCAAACCTGTTTGGAAAATCCCCTATAAGGCCTCTTCAAGAGCATATGTCACTGGTGGTGGTCTGTGCCTCTAAGCTCGAACCCTTCTTCGAGTCTGTTATTGCGGCTGACTGGCCAAAGGCCAGTGAGATTTTCGATGAAATTTGCGATGACGAAAACAAAGCGGACGAACTGAAAAAGCAGTTTCGTCTCAATATGCCGAAAAGCTTATTTATGCCTGTTTCTCGCGGTGACTTACTCGGAATTTTGGCTCAACAAGATAATATCGCTAATACCGCTAAAGACGTTTGTGGCATTGTCTTAGGCCGTGAAATGGCTATTCCAGCAGTTTTGCAGACTGACTTCATTGCCTATGTGAAGAGCGCTATTGAAACCTGTGAGAAAGCGCGGAAGGCAATCGAAGAACTCGACGAACTCCTAGAAACTGGTTTTACTGGCCAAGAGGTAAAATTCGTTAAAAAATTAATTCGTGATTTAGATACGCAAGAGCAAAAAGTCGATAAAAGAGAGCGCAAGCTGCGTCATCGTCTCTTTAAAATAGAAGCTGACATGCCCCCGGTTCACGTTATGTTCCTTTATAACGTCATAGATAATATTGGCGAAATAGCCGACATAGCCGAGCGCGTAGGCAATCAACTCGAACTCCTTTTAGCAAAATAATACTTAATTTAAGAGACTGATTGCCATGGAATTATTTACCGAGTACGGCACGCTACTAATTATTCTTGCTGGGCTTTTTGGCTTTTTTATGGCCTGGGGAGTCGGCGCGAACGATGTGGCTAACGCCATGGGTACGTCCGTAGGCTCAAAAGCACTAACGATTAAACAAGCAATTTTAATCGCTATGGTTTTTGAATTCGCGGGTGCTTACCTAGCGGGAGGGGAAGTTACCTCAACAATTCGCAAAGGCATTGTCGACACTGATGTATTTGTTGATTCCCCTGACCTTCTTGTCTATGGAATGCTCTCGGCACTACTTGCTGCGGGTACCTGGTTGATGATTGCTAGCTTTAAGGGCTGGCCTGTATCAACAACACACTCTATTGTTGGCGCAATTGTTGGCTTTGCGGCAGTCGGGGTCTCTACAGATGCGGTAAACTGGTCTAAAGTGAGCACAATTGTTGCCAGTTGGGTCGTGTCTCCAGTCATCGCAGGCACCATATCATTTGCCATTTTCCGTAGTGTGCAAAATCTTATTTTAATTCAAGATGACCCATTTGAGCGCGCTAAGAAATATGCGCCTATGTACATGTTTGCAGTGGGCTTTCTAATGGCCATGGTAACTATACTCAAAGGTCTTAAGCATGTATTCAAGGATATTGGTGTATCACTAACCTTTGGTGAGTCAGTCGTCTGGGCGATAATGTTTGGTATTTCAGTCGCCATCCTAGGCTCTTTTTTGCTCGCAAGAGTAGAGCGAGATGAGGCCTTGGAGAAAGAAAATCGCTTTGCTAATGTAGAAAGAGTGTTTGCAGTATTAATGATTTTCACCGCTTGTAGTATGGCCTTTGCGCATGGCTCTAATGATGTAGCCAACGCAGTGGGACCTCTGGCTGCCGTCGTTAATGTTGTCAATTCTGGCGGTGATATTGCAGCAAAAAGTGCAATGCCTAGTTGGATATTACTGCTAGGTGGGGCAGGTATAGTATTTGGCTTAGCCACCTATGGCTTTAAAGTTATGGGTACAATTGGGCGTAAGATTACTGAATTAACGCCTAGCCGAGGATTTGCTGCTGAGTTAGGGGCCGCAGCCACTGTAGTCTTTGCATCAGGTACTGGTCTACCCATCTCTACCACTCATACTTTAGTTGGAGCAGTTCTAGGGGTGGGCCTGGCCCGCGGTATAGGTGCACTGAACTTGCGTATGATAGGGTCAATTTTCTTATCTTGGGTTGTCACATTGCCTGCTGGTGCTGGCCTAGCTATTGTGTTTTTCTTCTTTTTCAAAGGTGTGTTCGGTTAAGTAAATTTAACTACTTTGGGGCCTTCTCTGACATGGTTACGGGCCTTGAAAAAAACACAAAGGGAATTGCAAAAGGCCCAAATATAAACCCCATCCAAATCCAAAAACGCGCACTCGCATGGCGTTCGTTGGCGATTGTGCGACAAACATAGGCACTAGCGACAGCGGTTAAAATTAAAGCTATTGTTAACGGCATCTCAAGAACTCCTTCGTAACTTCGGCGATACGTACTTCTAGAGCGGCAGTCTTAAGCCAGCAGTGGCTATATTAAAGCCTTGATCACGAACTAGTTTTGCCTGTTCGCTATTTAAATTAAGCAATGGATTAGTATGATTCATGTGAATAAACCATACTTTGGCGCGATGTTGTGCAGATAGCTCAGACAAGGCATCCATGGTTTCAACAACAAATGGGTGCGGAATTTTAGACATGTCGCGTCCAGGTAATTCCTTGTTGTCATAGAAGGTAGCGTCTATTAATGCGTAATCTGAAGCCTTGACCTGGCTTGCAATATTTTTCTTCCATAGAGACCATTTATTAATATCGGGAATAAACAGTGCTGTTTTATTGGGTCCTTTTATAGAAAAGCCAACGGTTTCAGAAAACTCATCTCTGTGGGGTACTAAAAAAGGCATAACATCCAGATTATTAACCGCCATTGGCATCTCATCACGAAGAGGCTCTAGAACTATATTTTTTAGGCTCACTAGCTGACTCCAAGGACCATTGTTGCGCAAATATTGCTCTAACTTCGGCATCACATAAACGGGGGTTTGATCGGCTCCCATAGCCTCTTTCCCCAAATACATCAATCCCGTGTAATGTCCCATATGCGCATGGGTAATAAAGATTCCATCAAGATCATGATTGGGAGCTTCCCGCTCCAATAAGAAAAGCTGCTCAGGTAAATTGGGGCTTGCTTCAAAAAGATACTTCTTTTGATTTTCATTGTCGATGACAGCCAGTGATGTTGCGCTTAGTCTTTTCTCTTTGTTGTTCCAGCCTTCCATACAATGGGCTTTGTAACAGCCTGCCTGCGGAAATCCAGCATCTTGAGCTACGCCCAAAATAAAGATATAAGGTGTTTTGATCTGCCCATGAGCCGATATTGATATCACCAAAAACAGGACAAAACCCATCTTTCCAAAACGAGTCATATCGCTTCTTCTTCCATTCTCATAGAGTTGTCATGCATTTTTTGCGTCTTGGGGTGACCAATCTGGAGGTCCAAAAATGTAACCACCCACTTCAGCGAATGACCGTGCACCTTTTACGTCGGAAAAGATGGCAGACCATGTATGAAAAGTTATTTTCACGGGATTGTTTGTCTCTACATTATTAACTAAGCCAAAAATAACTTGGGTATCTTCCTTCGCATAAGTACCGAATAAACGGTCCCACACAATGAAAAAATTGCCATAATTACTATCGATGTACTCAGGATTCGTTCCATGATGCACTCTGTGGGTAGATGGTGTATTGAAAACACTATCCATCCAGCCGAGCTTATCAATCCACTGCGTATGACCCAAGACACCCCAAAGTCGTGAGATAAGACCCACCACTAACGTAATACTGGGGTCGAAACCCACCAAAGGCATAATTACGTAAAACGGTGCTTTAGAAATAGGTCCAAACCATGCTTGCCTTAGCGCAACAGAGAAGTTCATCTCGACACTAGAGTGATGATTCATATGGATTGCCCATAAAAACCTAACTCTATGGGCGCTGCGATGATACCAGTAAAACACGAAATCAATCATCACAAGCGTTAGCAACCAAACTGCCCAAACCGGCATTAAGTCGTTAACAGTGAAGACTCTAAACTGGTACAGAGAAAAATAGAGGACAAGGACTAAACCCTGGGTCATGAGCGACACAAAGGCATTGCCCGCCAGTAATCCAGCCGTTCCCGCTGTATCGCCAAGTTTATAGAAACCACGTTTCCGAAAGGTGGAAAATAGAGCCTCCAGACAGATAAGTCCTAATATTATGGGTATACCGACGGCATATACATCGGTTGTGGTGATAGCTAACAAAAGCCTCTCCCAAAGATAAAAAGTAAACATCCACATAGTCTAAACACGAACTACTGTTCAAATATTGGATATAACTACTCGGTGATGAAATACCGAATAAAATTTAAGTACTTGAGAATAGGCTAGTTCTTTAAAGGACTCAAGGATAATACGGCTCAACATTAGAGACCTCCCTGCATCATGAATATGGTGCGCCGAACCTAATAGTCAACAAAACGTGAGCGTCGCGCCCTAATTAATCAGTTCAAATTCAGTGGTATCTAGTTTCTCACTAGAAACACTAACCGCCAGAGTGTCGCGGCCCGCGGTTTTTGCCGTGTAAAGCAGCTTATCCACCGCTAACAAGAAATCCTCATAGCTATCATTTTTATTGGGATACACGGTTTTAAGGCCGACACTTAGGGTAATAATAGGCTTAGTTGATGCATTTTCATTAGGGATTTTTAAATGTCTAACGCTTTTAATCAACTGATCGATCACCTGTACCGCTCCAGCTCTATCGGTAGCACCCAGCAAAACAGCAAACTCCTCACCACCATAGCGAGCACAAATATCATCTGGGCGGTTAGTCGATCTAGAAAAAATAGAGGACAATACCGTTAAATACTTGTCACCTATACTATGACCATAGGTGTCATTAACTTGTTTGAAGTGATCGATATCAATCATTGCCAGGGAGATAGGAGTATTCATTCTGATGCTTCGCTTCCACTGCAAGCTCAGACTCTCATCGAATTTTCGACGATTAGGTATCCCCGTCAAGTCATCAAGTCTTGCGAGTTTAGCCACCTTCTCTTCTGCGAGCTTTCGTTCTGTAATGTCTTGATAAGAAACCACGAGATACTGGATGTCACTGAGTACGAACTGACTCACTTTCATAATAAACAAACGTCGTTCCGTCGGAGAGTGACAGGGATATTCAAGAGTGTACGTATCTTGTTCAGCTCTGGATACACTCCGGATCCCCTCTGCAGTGTGCATAGCGTCACCATCACCCTTTGCCGCAGCAACATCACAGATTTTCAGATAATTGGTTCCACCCAATCATAGGACGACAGAAACCCGTTGTTGAGGCCAAAACTTTTCCAATGATGGTTGGCGAAAACCACCTCACCACCGGCTTCAAGAACCACGATGCTGTCGGTGCTCGCGTCCAAAACTGACTTTACAAAGTCATAGCTATCTAATCCTTTAGTCCCTTGGATATGCCTATCTCCTTTATCATCCCTGACGAGCGTGCCTAGTTTGTATAACCCTAGCACCTAAAGCATCGCAAGGCATGGTTCAACCTACTTTACTCGATGATTGACCGCTAAATATATACGATTACTAGATCTAACTAATTCCCTTTGATTTTCTCAAGGCGAAGGGCAAGAACGCTACAGCTACGCCCCCCTCAAACTGAAAGCTTTTCAGGCGGCAAAATACACTGGCTAATAAACTTTCGCGTCTAACTCTCCACTTTGGTAGCGCTCTGTCATTGCATCTAAATTTAACGCTTTTAACTTTGAGGCATTACCCGCAGTTCCAAACGATTCATATCGGGCGGAAGCGATGTCTTTCATCGCAACAATGGTCTCTTTTAGGAACGCACGTGGATCAAAAGCACTTGGATTTTCTGCTAGGAACCGGCGTACTGCACCGGTTGATGCAAGCCGTAAATCCGTATCAATATTGACCTTACGTACCCCATACTTGATTCCCTCACAAATTTGCTCGACCGGCACACCATAGGTCTCAGGAATTTCACCACCATATTTATTAATAACTGCTAGCCACTCCTGAGGGACTGATGATGAGCCGTGCATTACCAGATGGGTGCCAGGAATGCGCGCATGTATCGCTTTAATTCTATCAATAGCGAGAATATCTCCTGTCGGTGGACGGCTAAATTTATAGGCGCCATGAGACGTACCACAGGCAATAGCTAGCGTATCTACTTGCGTTTTTGCGACAAAATCTGCAGCCTCTTCAGGGTCTGTTAGCATCTGCTCAATAGAGAGGACTCCTTCAGCACCAATTCCGTCCTCTTCCCCGGCTTGACCAGTTTCCAGTGATCCTAAACAACCCAGTTCGCCCTCTACAGACACGCCGCATGCATGTGCCATCTCAACCGTACGTCGCGTAACGTCAACATTATAATCATAGCTTGACGGGGTTTTTCCGTCCTCTTCCAAAGATCCGTCCATCATTACAGAGGTGAATCCGAGCTGAATAGAACGCTGGCAAACTGCCGGGCTAGTGCCGTGATCTTGATGCATACATACCGGAATATGCGGCCATTCTTCTACGGCTGCCTGAATTAAATGCCGTAAAAAAGGAGCCCCTGCATATTTTCTAGCGCCCGCCGAAGCTTGCACAATTACAGGGCTATCCGTCTCGTCTGCAGCCATCATAATAGCGCGCATCTGCTCTAAATTATTAACATTGAACGCGGGTACGCCGTAGTTGTATTCCGCCGCATGATCAAGCATTTGTCGAAGTGAAATAAGTGCCATCAGTAATATCCTTTTAAATCGTACAATATTGTTTAAGTTATAGTTCTAATTAATTAACTTTTCAATTTGATCTTTGCTCAAGTATAGCCACTGCAGGAAGCTGTTTACCCTCAACATACTCTAAGAAGGCCCCTCCACCGGTTGAAATATATGAGACTTGATCCGAGATACCGTATTTATCAACCGCCGCCAGAGTATCTCCGCCACCAGCAATGGAGAAAGCATCGCTTTTGGCGATAGCGCGCGCTAGAGTTTCAGTACCTCCGGAAAATTGCACAAACTCAAAAACTCCAACCGGTCCATTCCAAATAATAGTACCCATAGTTTTCATCATGGATGCCAGATGACGTGCTGACGCAGGGCCAATGTCAAAAATCATATCATCCGCGGCAACATCATCGACTAACTTAACCTCGGCCTGAGCAGAAACCGAGAACGCCTTACCCACTACAACATCTGTAGGTAGCGGAATATTTGTTTTCAACATTAATGCCTTAGCTGCAGGAATTAAATCAGCCTCATAGAGCGATTTCCCAACCGGCTTTCCAGCTGCAGCCAAAAATGTGTTGGCAATACCACCCCCAACAATTAATTGATCTACCTTATCTGCCAAGCTCTCTAGCACCATAAGCTTTGTGGATACTTTGGAGCCGCCTACAATCGCCACTATAGGTGCGGCAGGATTGGCAAGCGCTTGCTCTAACGCATTTAGCTCTTTATTTAAAAGTGGTCCCGCACAAACGACAGGTGCATATTTAGCCACACCATGAGTCGAAGCTTGCGCACGATGAGCTGTACCAAAGGCATCCATTACAAAAATATCACAAAGGCTAGCATATGCCTTAGCTAGACTATCCTCATTACCTTTTTCGCCAACATTAAACCGGACATTTTCAAGCATCACCAAAGGATAGGCGTTAGAGGCAAGCTCACTCTCCCAATCGTTAATGAGTACGACCTGTTCCCCCAGCAACTTTTCTAAGCAATCAGCCACCGGCGCCAAACTAAATTCTTCGCTAAATTCTCCTTCACTAGGCCTACCTAAATGAGACATCAGAATCACTTGCGCACCTTGTATTAATGCATGGCGGATAGTGGGTAAAGCCGCTCTCAATCTGGCCGTACTGGTGACCTTTCCGTCCACAATGGGTACGTTAAGATCTTCACGTATCAATACGCGTTGATCCTTGAGGTCTAAATCTGTCATTAATGTTAAGGTCATAGTTCCTTTTCCTAACGCCTTGAGGGCAATTCCGTTTTAAACATAAACCTAGTCTTCTGCGGGGAACAGATTTGACCAGTGACTCAAAGTATCTAGCATACGATTGGCATAGCCCCATTCATTATCGAACCAAATCAATACTTTCACGAGCTTTCCTTGACTGACCCTTGTCTGGCTAGCATCAACAATACCGCTACGTGGGTCATGATTGAAGTCGCAAGACGCCAATGGCTCCTCTGTATAACCAAGAATATCTTTTAATACCCCGTCAGCCGCCGCAGCTAATGTGCGATTAACAGCATTAACATCGACTGACTCATTCAGTAGGATAGACAGGTCGATGGCTGATACGTTAACCGTTGGTACTCGCATGGCCTGGGCTTGAAAACGTCCAGCGAGCTGTGGCAGCAACCGGTCAATACCGAGAGCCAATCCAGTATCCACAGGAATAATAGACTGCATTGCAGCTCGCGTTTTACGTAGATCAGTATGATGATAAGCATCAATGACGGGTTGATCGTTCATTGCCGAGTGTATCGTTGTAATAACACCTCCCTCGACACCAAAGCATTCATCAAGCACGCTGATTACTGGGACAACGCAATTTGTCGAGCATGAGGCCGCGGAGATTATGCGCTCGTGTCCGTCAAGAATCCTATGATTGATGCCATAAACAATTGTTGCATCCACCGTTGGCTCAGCAGGCTGCGAGAAAAGCACTCGCTTCGCGCCTGCACTAAGATGTTGCTCGGCCGTTCCTCGATCGGTGAAGCTTCCACTGCACTCCAAAACCACGTCAATGCTGCGCTCTTTCCACGGTAAGTCGCGAAGATGTTGCTGATGGTAAAGGTGTATTGAATCACCATTAACCACCAGCGTATTTTCAGATAACTCAACAATTCCCGGAAACCGTCCATGGGTTGAATCATAGCGCGTTAAATGAGCAATTGTTTTCGCCTCTGAGGGCTCATTAATTGCCACGACTTGTAGCCATTTTCTAGCATTGGACTCATAGAGCGCCCGTAATACTGAGCGGCCTATGCGTCCATATCCATTGATGGCAACCCGTAACACTAGCCTATCGCCTCGATGACATTGGCTACAACATTTTCAACAGTAAAGCCAAACTCTTTCATAAGCTCACCTCCCGGGGCAGATTCGCCAAACGTACGCATACCCACGACACGGCCGTCTAAGCCAACAAACTTGTGCCAGTAGTCAGCATGGAGCGCCTCGACTGCAACCCTCGCTCTTATAGCTGAAGGAAGGACTGATTCTCTATATGTAGCATCCTGAGCGGAGAAAATTTCAGCGCACGGCATAGAAACCACGCGAGCATGAATCCCCTGATCGGCAAGGGTGTTCGCCGCATTAACCGCCAGCTCAACTTCCGAACCTGTAGCAATAATAATAGCCGTAGGGTTTGCGCAGTCTTGCAACACATAACCCCCCTGTGCAATTGCAGCAACCTGTTCAATAGTGCGTGGCATAGGCGCTAAACCTTGCCGGCTAAAGACCAAAGCGCTTGGGCCATTCTTGTTTTCGATCGCACTTTTCCAACATACTGCGGACTCGACCGTGTCGCAAGGTCGCCAGGTATTTAGGTTGGGTGTTGAACGCAGAGCACTGAGTTGTTCTACCGGCTGATGCGTTGGACCGTCTTCACCAAGGCCAATCGAATCATGGGTGTATACGAAAATACTTTGCTGCTTCATGATTGCTGCCATACGCACCGCGTTGCGCGCATATTCCATGAACATTAAAAACGTAGCGCCATAATTTATAAAGCCACCGTGTAGGGCAATTCCATTCATCATTGCACTCATACCGAATTCACGAACTCCGTAGTAAATATAATTGCCATCAGCATTATCAGCACTAATATCTTTAGATCCCGACCAAATCGTTAAGTTAGAGCCCGCTAAATCTGCTGAGCCTCCAAGTAATTCAGGCAGCAGTGGACCAAAAGCATTTAAACAATTTTGAGAGGCCTTGCGAGAAGCAATTTTCTCCATTTTCGCTTGGCATTCTGCGATATAAGCATCGGCTTTATCACTGAAATCAACCGGAAGCTGTCCACTGGTGCGTCTTTTAAGCTCCAGTGCTAAATCGGGGAACTCGTTACTATAAGCATCTAGGGTTTGATTCCACTCTGCTTGAGCTGTCGCGCCATTACCACGAGCATTCCAGGCCTCATACAGATCATTAGGAATCTCAAATGGCGCATGGCTCCATCCCAGCTGCTCACGGGCCAATACGATTTCCTCAGCACCTAAGGGCGCACCATGACAGTCTTCTTTACCCTGCTTGTTAGGAGAACCAAAGCCAATAATCGTTTTACAGCAAATTAGAGTAGGCTTGTTAGGCTCGTCGCGCGAAGCTTCAATAGCCGCCTTGATCGCATCGCTATCATGACCATCAACATTAGCAATCACTTGCCAGCCGTATGCGTCAAAACGCGCTGGGGTGTCATCGCTAAACCAGCCTTCGACCTCACCATCAATAGAAATACCGTTATCGTCATAAAAAGCAGTTAACTTTCCCAGACCCAAGGTACCCGCCAAGGAGCAAACTTCATGAGAAATTCCCTCCATCAAGCAGCCATCGCCTAGAAACGTATAGGTCTGATGATCGACCACATTGTGCCCCGGCCGATTAAATTGTGCGGCCAAAACCTTTTCAGCCAGCGCCATACCCACTGCGTTACTGAGTCCTTGGCCCAACGGTCCTGTTGTTGTTTCAACGCCAGGTGCATAGCCATATTCTGGATGCCCTGGAGTTTTAGAGTGTAACTGCCGAAAATTCTTTAGCTCTTCGATAGGTAGTTCATAACCAGAGAGATGCAACAAAGAGTATAGAAGCATAGAGCCGTGACCATTGGACAAAACGAATCGATCACGGTTGGCCCATTCAGGATCAGCAGGGTTATGCTTTAGATAGTCATTCCAAAGCACTTCGGCTATATCTGCCATACCCATTGGGGCTCCTGGATGACCGCTATTAGCTTGTTGTACGGCATCCATACTGAGCGCGCGAATGGCATTAGCAAGGTCTCTACGTGAGGCCATGGATTATTACTCCTGAAAGGAAAATTTAAGACATGCATTGTCGCCCACACAGCGTTTTCAGTAAACCAATATTCAGTATCTGTGGCAGGATAATCAGCACTTTAAAGACATGTTTTGGTTATTTTTTGTTATATAAAAATATTTTGATATATGTAGCCTGCATGTTAATATGCCGCCATGTTAAGTGCAGCCCAACATGAGCTTGAATCAATACCTGTGACAGACACCAGCGGCATATCTGCGTTGTGTAAAGCGGCGGGTGATCCACTGCGTATGCAAATTCTTAAAGTGTTGCAACAAAATGCTTACGGCGTTCTCGAGTTATCTGCGGTATTTGACATGCGCCAGTCTGCCATGAGCCATCATCTGAAGATACTTTCTAGCGCATCATTGGTTGCCACGCGCAGAGAGGGCACATCAATTTTTTATCGCCGCAGTGAACTACACCCTAATTCTGACCTACAGAAACTACTCGACAGTCTCTTTCAATCGATTGACTTGGCTGCGCTGGATTTAGTCTATACACAACGATTAGCGTTAATTAATACCGAGCGTTCAGCTGCTTCAGTCACTTTCTTTAATCAGAACGCTGACCGTTTCGAACAAAATCAAGATCTTATTGCTAGCTGGTCTGACTATGGGGAAAGTATTGAAGAATTTCTGCCTAAGCACGCATCTGGTCGCCAGTCTGCACTAGAGGTTGGTCCTGGCTATGGGCATTTTTTAAAAACTCTGTCGACTTTATTTGCTGACGTGACGGCACTGGATAACTCAGAGGAGATGCTAGACCAATGTAAATCGCGAGCCATCGCGCAAGGGCTAGATAACGTTGCATTTCTTCTCGGAGACACCCGAAAGGCCGTTGCACTGGCTAACAAGTTTGACTGTGTGTCGTTAAATATGGTGCTTCATCATAATCCTACACCTGCAGAGATTATTAACGACTGCGCTGCGCTGCTTAACACAAACGGCACCTTAATGATTACAGACTTGTGCGCTCATGATCAGGAATGGGCTAAAAAGTCGTGCGGTGATATTTGGTTAGGTTTTGAGCCCGAAGAAATAACTCGTTGGGCTCGCGCTGCTGATTTAACCGAGGGAAATAGTCTCTACCTGAGCCAACGTAATGGCTTCAGGATTCAATTACGGCAATTCAATTTACAAGTTAGCTAATTAAAAGGAAATTTTATGTCTACGTATAATTTATTTACATCAGAATCAGTGTCAGAGGGACATCCCGATAAAATGGCTGATCAAATTTCTGATGCCGTTTTGGATGCCATCATTAAAGACGACCCACATTCAAGAGTAGCGGTAGAAACTATGGTAAAAACCGGCATGACTATTATTGCCGGTGAAGTTAGAACCAATACCTATGTTGATCTTGAAGAAGTTGTCAGAAATGTCATTACAGGCATCGGCTATGACAGCTCGGAAGTTGGCTTTGACGGTAATACTTGTGCCGTTCTGAATGCCATCGGCAAACAGTCTAATGATATTGCACAAGGTGTTGATGCTGCTGAGAATAAAGATATTGGTGCAGGTGACCAGGGTTTAATGTTTGGATATGCCACCAATGAAACCGATGTGCTAATGCCCGCACCCATTTATTATTCGCATTTGCTAGTGAAGCGGCAGGCAGAAGTACGCAAAAATGGCACTCTGCCATGGTTACGTCCAGATGCTAAGAGCCAGGTCACTTTACGTTACGATCAAGGTAAGCCAGTAGCAATAGATGCAGTTGTATTATCAACACAACACTCCCCCGATATTTCTTTGGCGGATCTTCAAGAAGCAGTCCGGGCTGAAATTATTGCTCCAGTTTTGCCTGAAGAGTGGCTGCATTCGGGAACCCAATACCATATTAATCCTACGGGTCAGTTTATTATTGGCGGTCCGGTAGGAGACTGTGGTCTAACCGGACGTAAAATAATCGTTGATACCTATGGCGGCATGGCACACCACGGCGGTGGCGCGTTTTCTGGTAAGGACCCCACTAAGGTTGACCGGTCCGCGGCTTATGCTGGGCGTTATGTGGCGAAAAACATAGTCGCTGCCGGACTTGCTGATCGCTGTGAGATACAAGTCTCCTATGCTATTGGTGTATCTGAGCCTACATCCATCAGTATTGACACTTACGGTACCGGAAAACTTCCTGACCATGAAATTATCAATCTAGTCCGTGAGCACTTTGACCTTCGCCCTAGCGGCCTAATTGAGATGTTGGATTTACGCCGACCTATCTATCAACCAACCGCTGCCTATGGACACTTTGGCCGTGAGGAAGAAAACTTTACCTGGGAAAATACTGACAAAGTCGCGTTATTAAAAAAGGCGCTTTAACCACTAAAATCTACTAAATTTAATTTAAATCTATAAGGAACTACATGATGACTGCAATAGGTCAAAACATTAACAGTAATAAAGACTTCGCCGACTATAAAGTTGCCGATATTTCGTTAGCAGACTGGGGTAAGAAAGAAATCTCCATCGCCGAATCTGAAATGCCCGCCTTGATGGCACTGCGTGAAAAGTATCGTGCTGAGCAGCCATTGGCCGACGCACGTATTTTGGGCTGCATTCATATGACTATTCAGACTGCGGTTCTTATTGAAACACTGATCGATTTAGGTGCTGAAGTACGGTGGACGTCTTGTAATATTTTCTCCACTCAAGATCATGCCGCCGCAGCTGTTGCTGCAAGCGGAACCCCTGTTTTCGCCTGGAAAGGTGAAACAGAAGACGAGTATGAGTGGTGCCTAGAACAGCAAGTTTTAAAAGACGGCGTGCCCTGGAATGCCAATATGATTTTGGATGACGGGGGAGATCTAACGTCTCTACTCCACAACAAATATCCACAAGTACTCGAGGCTGTTCATGGCGTGACCGAAGAGACTACGACAGGTGTTCATCGCTTATATGAAATGCTTGCCGCAGGTGAACTCAAAGTCCCAGCTATCAACGTTAATGATTCTGTAACGAAATCCAAATGTGACAATAAGTACGGTTGCAGACATAGTCTTAACGATGCCATTAAACGAGCTACGGACCACCTTCTTGCCGGCAAAAAAGCGGTTGTTGTTGGTTATGGTGATGTCGGTAAGGGCTCTGCACAGTCGCTTCGTCAGGAAGGTATGATTGTTAAAATAACCGAAGTCGATCCCATTTGCGCGATGCAAGCATGCTTGGATGGCTTTGAAATAGTATCAACACACATAGATGGTGACGTAACAAAAGGCGTGGACGCAAACCTATTAGCCAATACCGATATGTTTGTGACTACCACTGGTAACTACAACGTCTGTGGTTCTGATGTTTTAGCTGCGCTGAAAAGTGGTTGTGTGGTCTGTAATATTGGCCACTTTGATAATGAAATTGATACGGCATTTATGCGTACTACCTGGCAGTGGGAAGAGATTAAGCCTCAAGTACACAAAGTATATCGTGACCGTGATGCCAATGATCATTTGTTGCTGCTTGCCGAAGGACGTCTCGTTAATTTGGGTAATGCAACTGGCCATCCTAGTCGAATTATGGACGGTTCTTTCGCCAATCAGGTACTGGCGCAAATTGATCTCTATTCAAAGAAGTTCGCCTCACAAGATGCCGCAACTCAAGCAGAGATGCTTCGTGTTGAGGTGCTACCCAAACATCTTGACGAAGAAGTTGCTCGTCATATGGTGACAGGTTTTGGTGGTGTTATTACTAAGCTGACTCAAGAGCAAGCGGATTATATCGGTGTTCCGGTTAACGGTCCGTTTAAAGGTGATAGTTACAAGTATTAAACGTTCGTAGTCACTTTAAAACCTCTAGTCTGCTTTTGTAGACTAGAGGTTTTTTTATGTTTGTATAAAACAGCAGATTTCTCTTCATTTTTATCGTAGTCTTATTGCCTAAATTAAGGACTAACCAGCATGCGTGTTCCGCGACTATACACCCAACAAACTCTAGAAGTAGGTAGCATGGTCAGTATGGACAAAGATGCTGCTCGTTATCTTAGCTCTGTTCTGCGCATGTCCTCAGGCCAGATGATTAATCTATTTAACGGCAAAGGCGGAGAGTATGTTGGGGAAGTAGCCAGTCTCAGTAAAAATCAAGTTACGGTAACTATTAAAGAATCACTGTCTAACGATCACGAATCATCCTTGAAAATACACCTCGTTATAGGAATCTCTAGAGGTGAGCGGATGGATTGGGTCATACAGAAGGCTACTGAATTAGGGGTTCACACTATTACCCCCATTTTCACCGAGCGTACCGAAGTAAAGCTAGCAGGTTCGAGATTAGAAAAAAGACTGGTTCACTGGCAACAAGTATCGATAAGTTCATGTGAGCAGTGTTTGCGCAATGTAGTCCCAACAATAAACTCTGCGGTTTCGCTGCAGGAATGTTTAGACACTAATGATGAGGGATTGAAGATTGTCCTGCATCATCGCACCGAGAAACCGTTGACTGAGCTACAAAATACGAACAACCATGTCACTATTTTAGTTGGTCCAGAGGGCGGACTGTCCGACGATGAAATAAGCCTAGCGGAGTCCAATGGCTATAGCGCCATTAAATTGGGCCCGCGCGTTTTACGTACAGAAACAGCACCATTAGCGGCGATAAGTATCTTGCAGTCTTTGTGGGGAGATATGGGATAGAACCTTTATGAATTGTCGTCGTTTTAACATCGTTTTGTTCGCGCTGGCTATCTTCGTACCAATAAGTCCAACGAGCACAGCGGCCATTTTTGGTGATGGAAGCCCTGCAAATGGTATTGAAGATCAGCGCCTGTTGGCACCTATCGATCTCCAGCGTTCAGTTGGCACGGTTATTTGCGACAGTGGTCTGCGTGGGACTGCGGTCCATATTAGCCTTATGCACGGTGATAGTGACAGCCTGCAACAAGGATCGATTATTCTTACCGCTGCGCATGTTTTATATGACCCGGATACGGCTCAACGGTATGAAAAATGCGCCTATCATCCTCAAGGAAAGCGCCTCAGCGGAGTAGTCTTCACTCGAGTATCTGCCCATGACTTTAGACCATCAACTAATAATAAGATACGACAAGCCAATCAAGATATAGTATTTATCGCATTAAAGAAAAAGCTCCGGCACTCCGGGATGAAGCTGAATTTAACGGGTCAAACCAGCCGTCATTTGCAGCTGCTTGGCTTTAATGAAAGTCAGGATAACATTAGTATCAGCAGCAATTGCCAGCCGTTTTTGTCGCAGACATTTGTCAGCCCGCAACTACTATTACATGATTGTGATGCTGGCCGGGGTGCCTCTGGTGGGCCTTTAATCGATGCAGAAACAGGTACAGTAGTTGGTATACATGGTGGCACTCTACTGTTCAGTCCACTAGGCAAAGAATCAAGAAATGCTATCGCTGGCGCCTCGGTCGACCCCGAAACAATGGTTAATCAGGCCCGTAAGATAGATGTTGATGTGCTTACTAAGCTGCATGAATTTACTGCATATCTTGCCAAAAATTTACCGTATTGAATTCAATCTCACGGCTACATCCGGGAATGCTCATACCTGTTGTCGTAATGACAACCGCCTGCTCGTCTATAAGCTCCTCGCCAAAGCGATAAATAACCGCTAAATTCCCGCGGTCAGCTTGAAAAGCATAATTCGCAGCACTCTTGCGCGTCGCCTCTCTTGGATCAATATAGTCCATAAACCTGTCGCCATAACGCTTCAGTAACATCTCATTGGTCTTATCTGCAGAGAGCAAGATCGCAGAAGCATTATTGCCTCCAAAGCCCTTAGAATTAATAAAGGCAACTTCCATTTTCATCGTAGTGATGTTGTCATTAAGTGCAAAGTTAAGGCGTTTTTGATAAACATCTTCAGCCAGAGCAGTGACCGTTTTTATGCCCGGAATTATCCCGTACTTAAACGTGCCTAATGCAGACATAAGCTGATCTCCTCCAGCCGCCGCGATACTATGGCCCACATAAGACTTTACTGCGGTCACTGGCCAGTCGTTAATGTCAAAAGCATCTGCGACGCGACTAATTAATTCAGATTCAGTGACCCGATTAGCCGGTGTGCTGGACCCATGAGCATGGACAAAGCTGCGCTCTTGGACCGTTTTAATCCCGACTATACCAACGGCGGCGGCAACGGCTTTAGAAAAGGAAATATAATTCCCCACACCAGGCGAGGATATAGATTTTTTAATGCCATCTGCATTAATAAAAACCTCTGGAACGGCACCGTGGATATCCGCACCAAGCTCTATTGCTAGTAGATCATCCATAAGCACAATATATTGAGTCGCCTCGGACAGAGTAAATCCACAGTTTTCACCAAATGGTCGACTCGCGCGGCGCCAATCAGCCATTGTTGTTCCGTCGATCTTGCAGAGATTTTCATCACTACCGAGAGCACCCATATTTGAAAATCCCTCCATTATTTCGGGCGTAATGGGTGCTTCTACATTGCCAACCACTGCGATTCGTCGTCGACCACTGCGAAGATCGCGCACGGCTGCTTGCAACGAGTACAGAAAACTAGCGCAAGCACCCGTAGTTGCCTCCGTGTGCCCGACGCTACCCAACACATAAGCATTAACAAAATCAGCCGGCATAGAATTTAAACCCAGGGCTACCTGTTTTGCGGTGGTTCGCTCACCTTTTAACCGAGCCTGAAACAGGCCTCCCATACCCTGATCATCAACTTGACCAAAGACGCTGGAAGAATACACACCAATTTCATCGGGCCTGACTTGCGCAGCCACTTTTTCCCAAGGAATTCCCATTGAGTGAATAGCATCACTTGCCCCTAAGAGCGCCATTTGCAGCCCTCGTGGATGAAAGCGTGCAGTGTAGTGTTTTGTTAGATCAAACCCCGTGGGCAGTTGTCCAGCCGCCTTAGCGGCTAGCTCATAAGGAACAGTCACTAAATGTTTATCCACGCCCGACGTAATAATTTCAACTCGCCCATCTTCAATATCAGACGTCTGCCAGCCGTTTGGTAATTCTTTAGGTAAGTCCCGTTTAGCCATTGTGAAAACGGCCGACTGCTGCTCAGAAAAATCAATCTTACGGTGTCCCGGGAGGTTAGACGAATCAAAGTGCTCAACCCTGCGTACTAACGTACCCTCTATCACAAGATCTCGATATTGTTCAAAGGCGGCAGCTAATGTTAACTCAGTACCGTTAAGATCTACGTAAATCTCACCCTGAGACCTAACCAGTCCCATTAGGCAGGCCAAACCTGCAATGGTGTCATGCTGCTCATTGATAGGTAATGACTCAAGAACCATACGACGAAACGCTTGGTGGGACGAACTTCGGCCAGCGGCATTAAATCCTCCGAAACCTACGATGACTGGAAGTACATGAGGCATAAACGCATCTCTTATCAGCTTAAGGTAAGAAGTTTAAAAGTTATACTACTACTAATCTTTAATTTTTCAGCCATTAGATTTAGTATAATGGCCAAATTACGGAAAATATGCGAAATAATGACATTTAACCTCACTCTCGTTCTTTGCGATAACATGCTGGTGTCTAGCAGCACACTGGCCGCCGAGATTTTTAATTTCGCGCAATCCTTGGCAGCGGCAACTAGGGCACCCTTAAAAGACGTAATAATTCGTCGTGTGAGTGCGGATGGTTTACCCGTAAAGACATCCTCAGGGTTTGAGCTATGGCCAACCCACAGTATCAACGAACCCTTTCACAGCGACTTGATCCATATCCCCGCGCTATGGAGAAATCCCCGTCCGGCAGTCCGTAAACATCATCAATACGGTCCATGGCTAAGGCAGCAATACCAGTCTAATTGCGCTATCACAGCGGTCGGTACTGGAGTCTGTTTTCTTGCTGAAGCCGGACTATTAGAGGGTAAATTAGCAACAACCCACTGGCACTACTTTGATGCCCTACAGCGAAGTTACCCCGCCATTAAATTAGACCGCCAAAACTTTACCACACAAGCCGGTAACCTCTATTGTGCGGCCAGTATCAATGCAATGGCCGAATTACTGATGCATCAGGTAGAAAGGCACTTTGGTCGGGTAATTTCACGACAAGCACAGAGGAATTTTTTCCATGAAATCCGCAATATTTCTGATCCCGCCAATTTAAATACGCTCAAAAATAGGGCCCATAGTGACGAAGCAATCGCCCAGAGTCAGATATGGATTCAAGACAATTTAAACAAGGTCGTGACTATTGAAGGTGTCGCCAAACACTTCGGCATGACGACCCGAACCTTTAACCGTCGTTTTAAGAATGCAGTTGGCAGTACCCCAAACACGTACCTGACAGATACCCGTATGGCCTTTGCCTGTGACCTACTAAAAAATACTGACCTAGCGATTGTTGACGTTGCTAGTTACAGCGGCTATCAAGAGGCAAGCTGGTTTTCATCGCGTTTTCGCCAGTGGGCAGGAAACAGCCCACGGGCATATCGCAATACGGTGCGTAACAAACTATTCGATTAATCCTGGCAGTTTAGATTAGCCGCACTCGCATAACACCATCAACGCTAGCAACCTTGTCTATAACAGCTCCATCAATATCCCCTTCGATATCAATAATGTTATAGGCAATTTCACCTCGGCTTTTATTGACCATATCGACCACATTTAGGTTAGCGTCCGCCAGAACTGACAATACCTGACCCAAAACCTTGGGGACGTTGCTGTTAGTAAAGGTCATTCGGCTACCGCCATTACGACTCATTTTAGTAGGAGGATAATTAACCGAATTATAAATGTTACCATTCTCAAGAAAATCTTTGAGCTGATCAGCGGCCATTACTGCACAGTTTTCTTCGGCTTCTTCGGTACTTGCTCCAATGTGAGGCATGAGTATTACATCTTTCCTACCCAGCAACGCTGGAGCAGGGAAATCACTGATATATCCGGCTATGACACCTTTATCTAAAGCATTGACCATATCATCAGTACTGACGATTTCTTCTCGAGCAAAGTTAAGAATCTTAGCAGTGGTTTTCATACCACTGAGCGCCTTAGTGTTAATCAAGTGCTTAGTGGCGGGAATCGCTGGTACATGCAGAGTGACAAAGTCAGCGCTAGCGAGCAGCTTTTCTAAGCTCTCCATCCGCTCAACTTGACTTGAAAGCTGCCATGCAGCCTCGACGGAAATCGCAGGATCATAACCTATAACATTCATTCCCAAATCTAGTGCCAGATTGGCAATAATGGAGCCAATAGCGCCTAAACCAACAACACCCAGCGTCTTGCCAACAATCTCAGTGCCAGCGAAACGTTTCTTTTCTTTTTCTAAAAGCTTTCCCATTTCAGCAGAGTCATCAATGTGGCCAAGCTCTTGCACATAGGTCATACCACCATAGATATCTCTCGAGCCCAACAGTAAACCAGCTACAATCAGTTCTTTTACCGCATTGGCATTGGCACCAGGCGTATTGAAAACCACAATGCCTTGCTCGGTATAGTTGGCGACGGGAATATTATTAACACCAGCTCCTGCTCGGGCAACCGCTAACAGACTATCTGGAACAACCTCAGTATGAAGCTTTTGGCTCCTCAGCATAAAGGCTTCTGGTACAGCACAGTCTTCACTAACAACATATTTGTCGGCTGAAAATCGGCTCAGTCCCTTGTCAGAAAGGGCATTATAAGTACGAACTTGGTGCATAGTTTTATCTCAACTCTCTGGTGTAGCGTAGTCTAATTTCAAGCCACTAACTAAAGGCTTACGTATTCATATGCCCAATCTAACCAAGGCATTAACGCCTCCAGATCGGATCTTTCAACGGTGGCTCCGCACCAAATTCGCAATCCTGCAGGTGCATCACGATAGGCACCTATATCAAATGCAACAGCCTCTGTGTCTAATAACTTAACCATTTGTTTTACCTGGTCTGGCTTTAGGTCCAGCGTAAGGCAAACACTGGTATTCGATATTTGATCGGGATCTTGAGCTAAAAAGTGAATCCACTCTCGATCATTAACAAACGTTTTAATAACCGATAAATTATTTTCAGATTTAGCTATCGCGCCTTTTAGGCCACCTATAGAACGAATCCAGTCTAAGCCATCAAGGTAATCAGCAACACAAAGCATCGACGGAGTGTTAATAGTCTCTCCGCGGAAAATTCCCTCAATTAGCTTACCCGCTTTGGTAAGCCTAAAAATCTTCGGCATGGGCCAGGTAGGGGTATAATTTTCTAATCTTTCAACTGCTCTAGGGCTCAAAATCAACATACCATGCGCGCCTTCGCCACCCAGAACTTTTTGCCAACTATAGGTCACCACATCTAGCTTTTCCCAAGGAAGCTCCATCGCAAAAACAGCCGAAGTAGCATCACAGATTGTGAGCCCTGCACGATCATCACTGATCCAATCTGCATCGGCAACTTTTACCCCAGAAGTCGTTCCGTTCCAAGTAAAAACGATATCATGATCAGGGTTGGTCTCGGTCAAATCCGGTAGTAAACCGTAGTCCGCCACATGAGTAGTCACTTTGTCGAGTTTCAACTGCTTGGTCACATCAGTTAACCACCCACTACCAAACGATTCCCACGCGCAGACATCCACAGGTCGGGCACCTAGGACTGACCACATAATCATTTCAACAGCGCCAGTGTCAGATGCCGGAACGACTCCCACACGATAACCCTCAGGTAGCCCAAGAATTTCAGCCGTATCCGCACAGGCTCGAGCCAATGCCTTCTTCCCAACCGAGGATCGATGCGAACGCCCTAAGGTTGATATATCGAGGCCATCAACACTGTATCCAGGTCGTTTTGAACAAGGGCCAGAAGAGAAATTCGGATTCGTCGGTTTTAATGTTGGTTTCACAATGCTTCCCATCGTCAAATTAAATATGGAGTGTTAAACAAAAAAAGGTCGCGTACTTTACTATTTAGGTCGCTTGGTGGAAAGTTTTTTCCAACAAAACGCTATTTTCGTACGTTATAACCATTAGTTGTGAATTTTTAACAGACAAAAAAATACGCGGCTATTACCGCGCATATTTCCGCCATCACTACTCAATAGCAGTCTATCTTAGGGCCTGGCGCTCTTTCTCAATTAAAAAGGTCGCCACGCGCAACATTCCCTGGAAGTTTTTAGAAAGACGTGTTGTAACTCTATATTTACCGTTAATAATTATCTCTGGCGTACCCTGCGTGCGGTAG
>Ga0209712_10000572_pt1 | contig 32486 bp, 30 predicted proteins | sample ArcOceMetagenome_FD_187443 | JGI IMG/M metagenome (GOLD analysis project Ga0209712, IMG submission 187443) | Marine eukaryotic phytoplankton communities from Arctic Ocean - Arctic Ocean - Greenland ARC118M Metagenome (SPAdes) (version 2) | ecosystem: Environmental > Aquatic > Marine > Oceanic...
TTTATGAGTATGATAGCAAAACAGTCGACAATTATTATGTCAAGTTGGGTTTATCCACTGTTCCTGTGGATAACTCTGTTGAGTACTGTTTATATGTTGCTTAATAAGCTGATATATATAGAAAAATTACTGTTGGTTGTTAAACACTCGATAGCTGAAAGCTTGCTTGAAATTACATCATTTCAGAGGGGGTTATTATGAGTAATACAGAAATAGGTACATTGGCGTGGTTTGATTTAACTGTGCCTAATGCAAAGAGGTAAGCGAATTTTATGTGTCTGTTGTTGGTTGGCAACAAAATCCTGTGAGTATGGGAGAATATGATGATTATTCTATGCAAACGCCCGATTCAAAAACCGCTGTGGCGGGTGTTTGCCATGCAACAGGCGTTAATCAAGACTTACCTGCACAATGGTTGATGTATATTAAGGTATCTGATTTAGATGCATCTATTGCGCAAGTTGTTAAACTCGGTGGAAGCGTTTTAACGACTATAAAAAAACTCAGCGATAGCAGTCATTTTGCGGTTATAAAAGACCCGGTTGGTGCGGTATTTGCCATCTACGCTGAGATTGAACAAGACAATTAGGGTTCTAGCAGAAAAGGAATAGTATGCAGGTTTTGGATGTTTATGCAGGGAAAAATGCCCTTGCACGTATTAAAAAAGAAGGCTTTAGTGCCGATTTATTTGACTATATGCTGGGTGCATCCGGTGGGCCTAAGTGGTTTGTTCTAGCGGGGCTTGATCGTTATATTTTCCCTGAATTTTTTGCTGGGCGTACAAGACCTCTAAATATTATTGGTTCGTCAGCCGGAGCGTTTCGATTTGCTTGTTTTGCACAAAACGATCCGTTATCTGCGATTAATCGTTTGGCAGAGCAGTATTCGAATACAGTTTATTCAGATAAACCGACCGCCAAAGAAATTACTGAAAAAGGCAGCGCATTACTGAACTATGTATTAGGAGAAAATGGCTGTGAAGAAATCATCAATAACCCAATCATTAAAGCGCATTTTATCGTAGCAAAGTGTAAGGGCTTAACTCAGTTCGAAGCAAAACCTTTGCAAATGACCGGTTTAATCGCCAGCGCTAGCGCTAACATGCTAAAACGTAAATGGTTAGAAAAGTTTTATCAGCGTTATTTGTTTTCATCGCCAAACTCTGATTTGAAGGTTAATGATCCAAATAACATGCCTTCATATTCTGTTCCTTTAACGGCTAACAACTTACCGCAGGCCTTGATGGCTTCAGGCTCTATTCCTATTGTGATTGAAGGAGTAAAGAACATTGACGGTGCACCACTAGGCATGTATCGAGATGGTGGCATTATTGATTATCATTTTGATTTAACTTTTGGGCCGCAAAAAGGCTTGGTGCTTTATCCTCATTTTTATTCAAAACCTATACCTGGCTGGTTTGATAAGTCCCTTAAAAAGCGTCTTCCTCATGCTAGCAGTTATGATGATGTAGTAATGTTGGTACCCTCTGACGAATTTGTAGCTAGTCTACCTCATGGCAAAATACCCGATAGGAAAGACTTTGAGTCCATGCCAGCATCACAACGTATTGAATATTGGCAAACCGTGATTTCACAAAGCGACAAGTTAGGGCAAGCATTTAAGGATATGTATGATAATCAAAAGATTGTCGAACATATCAAGCCGCTTGAATTTGCTTGATATACAAACTTTGCATTTAGCGTTACTTATTAAGTAAATGGGGAGCAGAATTGAATAAAAATTGGATGTTTTATTGTCAGCGCTTTTAGCGTCTCTTGTCGCTGCCTATTTAGATTGGGTGTATTTATCCCTTTTACCTTTATTTATTTTCACAGCGTTGAATCTGACTAAAAACAGTTTAACTTAGTTTTCTGCCGATCAGTCGGCTCAAAACTAATTCCTTACCGAAATGGCAGGGTTGATCCAAGTATGTGAGGATAATTTAAGTCACATATCTAGTACCCAAAAAAAGCAATGAGCATGCTAAATAATGTATGCAACAATTTATCTCTGTTGCAATCGGTTGTATGCAACGATATTGATAACTTCAATAATCAAAATGATAAGACCAAAAAAGTTGCGACTATTACCGCTGAAATTGTCAGAGGTTTGCAGTTCGATGATATTAACCAGCAAAATTTGGCATTTACCAGTGAAACCTTGAGTTTTGTTCGCGGATTAATCAGTGAGTTAGCCTTGCACGGTAATGACTCCTTTGACACTAAGGTGATTGAACAATTAACCCATATTCATAATCGCCAATTAAACAAGCTCAACCCTGTTGCCTCGACAAACTTAAAAATAGGTGATGTAGATTTGTTTTAAAGGAAAGATTAGGTGTCAATTGGTGTATTAGTAATAGACGATTCGGCACTTGTACGTAGTCTATTGAGTGAAATTATTAATCAACAAGCGAGTATGCATGTTGTAGGTGTAGCTCAAGATGCCTTTGTTGCCAAAGAGATGGTTAATTCACTTTGTCCCGATGTGATAACTCTGGATATTGAAATACCTAAAGTGAATGGCTTGACGTTTCTAGACAGATTAATGAAAGCCAGATCTACACCAGTATTAATGATTTCAACCCTAACAGGGCAATAGGCGAATGCTACGGTGAGTGCCTTAGAGTTAGGGGCAGTCGATTATATTTCTAAACCTAAGTTAGTCGTTTTAGAAGGTATTGCCGTTTACCAAAAAGAAATTGTTGATAAAATCCGACTCGCTTCTCAAGCTCATGTACCTAGAACTCGCCCAACTTCAGTCGCCAGTAAAGTGCATCACTTCGACGGTTTATCGAATCAAAGAATCATCGCTATTGGTGCTTCCACTGGCGGTTGTGAAACCATCAAAATAGTATTGGAATCCTTGCCAAGTAACAGCCCTCCTGTTGTGATAGCACAGCACATGCCTGCTGGTTTTAAGGCTTCTTTTGCACAAAGACTAAATGATTTTTGTAAGGTCACAGTAAAAGAAGCGCAACAAGACGACGTTCTCAAACAAGGCTCTGCTTACATTACCACCAGGTAATAAACATGTTTTGATAATACATCAAAATGGTGAGAATCGCGTCAAACTAAATGAAGCTGAACGGGTATCTGGTCACAGGTCTTCTGTTGACGTTTTGTTTAATTCGTTAGCACAAACAGCAGGAAAAAATGTAGTAGCAACAATATTGACAGGTATGGGCAAGGATGGCGCTAAAGGATTATTGGCTTTGCGTCAATCATGTGTCTATACCCTTGCGCAGAGTGAGTCGAGTTGTATGATATATGGAATGCCTAAGGAGGCAGTCAAAATAGATGCTGCGGTTGAACAAGTGGATCTAATCTTGATTGCCCAAAGCTTAATAGAGCGGGTATCCAAGCCTTAATTTTTGGCTAGTTAATAAAAACAATTATCCTTCAATTATATCCATACAAATTTGACTTCTACCTGCATCTTTAGCCCTGTACAAAGCTGCATCGGCTGATGATATTAGTTCGCTGAGCTTGTCATGATCACTTGAGCTGGCTACACCTGCACTAAAACTACAATGAAATGATTGTTCTGCAACGGTATAGTTGATGTGCAAAAAGGCGGTTAAAATGTAGTTCATTTTAGTTTCAATTACACAGGGTTCTGCGTCACTAAATACCACCATAAATTCTTCTCCGCCATAACGCCCAACATAATCAGTGTCGCGTACCGATTGGAGTAATAATTGTCCTAATGAAATAAGTACCTTATCGCCACCGCCATGACCATATTTATCATTCACTCCTTTGAAATTATCTAAATCAATCATCACCACCACCGCAGGTTTTTGTTGGCGCGGAGCAAGCCTCAGAGCATGAGCAGCAGCATCCATAATTTGTCCATGATTAAGCACACCTGTTAGGCTATCTCTAGATGCAAGGTAGCGGATTTCCTGACCTCTTTGAATACGGCTGTCAACTTGCTGAACGATAAGGTTAGGCGGAGTACTTTTGGGAATAACATCATCAGCACCGCATTCTAAGACTTCAAGCTTGGTGTTTATGTCTTCGTCAGCAGTGAGAAAGACAATTGGTACATAGTCATATTTAGCTTGCTGGCGCAGCAAACGCGCTACTTCCAGTCCACTGATTTTTGGCATCTGCATGTCTAATAAAAACACATCCGGATGAAAGGATTCTAATTCAACCATAATTGACTCGGCTTTACTTATTGCAAGCACTTCAACGTGTTCATCTTCTAGCAATGTTTTATAAAAAACACCAACTGATGCTTGGTCATCTAATAGTAAAATTCTATAGGGCCTGATCAAATCTAGTTTGAAGTTTTTACGTATTTTGGATACCAAAGTGTTGATGTTAACCGGTTTTAACAGGTATTCATTTATATTGGATCTTACTGCAGCAAGTCTATTTTCAAAGGAACTTGAGGAAGATAAAACAAACACGTCGGTATTGAATGATTTGAATTTGGCTGCAAAGGCATACATTTGTTCAGGCTGGTCTGTTGAGTTATCAGTATCAATCAAAACTAAATTGAATTTTTGTTGACCTAACACTTTTTCTAGCTGTTCGATTGAATTGAACTGACTGATTGTAAAACCAAATCCAGCTAAAAGTTTAGCGTGAACTACTGATGTGGATTCATTATCATCAACTAAAGCAATATTAATATCTCGATAAGATTGTGAGGTTATTTCCTCTTTCTTTTTAAATGGATCTCTTAATTCACTTTTTGCTTGGGATATGTTTTTTACTATCAGCAAAGGATTAGGATTGTTTTTAGATACCTCAATCATTGAATTCATATGACGGTCAATAAAGGGAATGACACCTTTTAAGCTGTTGATTTGCTCTTCGCAAGGAGCAACCTCTTCTTCAATCATGCCAAGTCTATCGCTCAGAGCCAAAAAACTGAGGGTGCCACTAGAGCCTTTGATGCTGTGGACTAGAAACCTAAATTTTTTGACTGCATCCAGAGATTGCGTTGTTCTGGCTTCTGACCACAACTTAATCATCACTGCTAGTTTGTCATTAAACTCAGCAATAAAAGTGATACGAAACTCTGCTAGTTTCTGTTCTAACTTAGAACTCATTAGGATCCTTTCAGTTTTTAAGTGACTACATTATAATTTGATCTAATAACTATTGCTAACTTACTGATCTATAGTTTATATGTACAGAAAATTCTCAATGTAAATTGGTTTTTTAATAGGCGTTTAGGATGGCGTCAAGCCACACAATATTTTACTTTCAAGTTTTAAAAAATAGTTCGTTAATCACACGATAAATCCAAATGTCGGCTCAAAATTGTTTACTTCATTTATAGGCTGTTTGATACAGATCAATATCCTGTTGTGTTTTTGAGTTCTAATCAGATTAGAGGCGTTGGCGTTAGTTTTAAAACTTTTAGTCAAGCTTGATTTTCAAAAAAACTTGTTTAGGCAATCCAAAATTTCATTCAAGAGGTTAACTAGATATGCATAGTTATCAAAGTATTTTAGTCGCGTTAGATATTTTTTCTGATTACAAAAAGGTGCTAGAACGAGCGCTAAATATTGCACAACAGCCAGCGCAAATTAGTCTTGTTTATGTCACTTTTCCGCATGTTTATTTTGAGTCTTACGGGGTTGGGGTTGGTGCTGATTATGTGAATGACAATCAAAATAGTGCAAAAGTAACACTGTCAGAAATAGCTAATGAGAAGCATATTCCAAGCAAGCAAATATATGCGCCTATTGGCTCACCAGTTGATGAAATTCATTTGTTATCTGAAACTCTTAAGGCTGATTTGATTGTTATGGGTACCCATGGTCAAAGCGGTTTGAAGTTATTGTTAGGTTCTACGGCCAATGGGGTATTACATGGTGTGAAGTGTGATGTTTTGGCAATTAGAATTTAAATTAAAATTGTCAATAATCTTAACCTCAGGTAATCATTATGATCCCATCCAATTCGCGTTACGTTAGCCAACTTACACGAGATACATTAGCTTTGATCCTTGCTGGGGGTAAAGGCAGTCGATTGTGTGAATTAACCCAATATCAGGCTAAACCGGCGATTCATTTTGGTGGTAATTTCAGAGTGATTGATTTTCCCTTGTCGAATTGTATTAATTCAGGAATCAGGCAAATCGGCGTTATGACCCAATATAAAGCCTATTCATTAATTCGGCACTTGTCCCGAGGGTGGGGGCATTTAAACCGAGATTTAGGTGAATATGTAGAGCTATTACCCGCGTCTCAACAATATTCTTCGAGTTGGTATGAGGGAACAGCGGATGCGCTGTATCAAAATATTGAGTTTATTCGTGAACATGCCCCCAAGTATGTCGTTGTACTAGCAGGTGATCATATTTATAAAATGGATTACGGCGATATGTTAGTCCAACATCTCGAAAGTGGTGCAGATATGACGGTATCTTGTATCGAAATGTCAGTTCGAGATGCGGCCGGTGCCTTTGGTGTGATGTGCGTGGATACACACAACCAGATCACCAATTTTGATGAGAAACCCGATAAACCTTGTCCGCTCAAAGACAAGCCTGAAATCACATTGGCGTCCATGGGCAACTATGTGTTCAATACTGAATTTCTAATTCAGCAACTGATAGTTGATGCTCAAAACCCAGACTCGAAGCATGATTTTGGTAGAGATATTATTCCTGCTGCAATTGATAATAATCGAGTGATGGCGTTCAGGTTCCTGGGTGATGGACTATCTGCTCCGTATTGGCGAGATGTGGGAACCTTAGACGCATTTTGGCAAGCTAATATGGACCTTGTTGCTATTACCCCAGAATTAAATATCTATGATCAAGATTGGCCTATTTGGACTCATCAGAAACAATCACCTCCGGCCAAATTCATATTTAATGACGAAGGCCGTCGAGGCTACGCTGTGGACTCAACTGTATCCAGTGGTTGTATTATCTCTGGCGCTAAAATTAGTCATTCTTTATTATTCTCAGATGTGCATGTTCACTCATTTAGTAATATTGAAAAATCGGTGATCCTGCCCCAGGTGGATATCGCTCGACATGTTAACATTAAGCGCGCGATTATTGATTTGGGCTGCCAAATACCTGAAGGAATGGACATTGGGATCAACAAAGAACACGATATTGCCCGTGGTTTTCGAATTAGCCATGATGGAATAGTATTAGTGACCAAAGACATGCTTAGTAAATTAGATAAGCAACTTGTTAGTTTAGACAATGATATGCAACCTGGGATCCCATCCTAGGGACCTTCCTAAATTCCTTCCTAAGTACTTTCCGAAGTAAATTACGCAGAATAACGAATATCCCACTGCACAGCTAATCTCTAATATTTAATCTTGATCTATATCAATAACCGCTCACTTTTGACCGACCTTCGAGGATTTTATAATGTCTATAAATGCAACACCACAGCCTTCACTTTGCCAACACTGTTCTATGTCGGGTATGTGCTTTAGTCAAGATGAAAAAATCAAATCTGAGCCAAAAGTAAGGTCACATAAAGTCTACCAAAAGTCTGATGTACTATTTGGTGCCGGTCAAACATTTGATGCTATTTTTATTTTGCGTAGTGGGTCGGCAAAATCTTCGATTTTAGCTAATAGTGGTCATGAGCAAATTAGCAGTTTTCACTATCCTGGTGACATGATTGGCTTAGATGGTTTTGACAATGGATCTCATGCACAGTCGATAAAGTTTTTGGAAACTAGCAGTGTGTGTCGTATTGGCTTAGGAGAGTTGGATAAAGCTATGGCGAACTCAGCAAGCATCAGATACAACTTGTTGCAGGGCATGAGTCATGCACTGAATATTGAAGATAAGTTTTTACTTAGTTTAAACAATATGAACTCGGCTCAGCGACTCAGCTCATTTCTTTTGAACTTGTCTTCGCAATTTGAAAGGAGAGGGTTATCTGGTAATGTGTTTGATTTGAGTATGACCCGAGTAGATATTGCCAATTATTTAGGCATGGCAATTGAAACTGTTAGTCGGTTACTCACTCATTTACAGAATGAGTATATTATTGAGGTGGAAAAACGTCGCGTTAGAATTGTGGATCTTGGAAAATTAAACCAATGTCTGTTGCATGAAACTGAACCTCATCTTTTAGTTGCAGCAAAAACTTCTCAGCCTAACAACATACAATCTAGGGTTGCATAACTTTTTTTGCGGCAAGGGTTAAATCGGTGGGTTTTGTTGTTGCTCAAACTCATTCAGGGCTTCCATAGCTTCACAACCATAGACCATGGATGGACTGCCTCCCATCAAAATTGCTACGCCAATTGCTTCCATAGTCTCTTGTCTGGTCGCTCCAGCGTTTAATGCATCATGAACATGAAAGGCAATACACCCGTCACAATGGACTGCTATGGCTATACCCAGCGCAATCAATTCTTTTGACTTTGTATCTAGAGCACCTTCTACAACTGCTGAAGAATGTAATAATCCAAAGCCAGCCATAACTTCGGGTATTTCTGAAATTAGTTTAGCACTGAGCACTTTGAGTTTTTCATATCGTTGTACATGATTGCTGGTTGTCAGAACTGTCATAAATGCCTCCAATTAGTTGAAGTTAAGTATGCTAAGAACTGACTAGTTGATATTGATATTGATCAATTAACTTTAAGATTCAACCCACGCCATTTTGTACACTGCCATCCTGTTCGAATTGACTGATATTCGACAGAGTCGTTTGCGCGATATTGAGCATTGCTTCTTGGGTGAAAAAGCCTTGATGACTGGTAACAATCACATTAGGAAAAGTAGTTAATCTGGCTAACATGTCATCTTGTATTCCTTTTGCTGAAAAGTCTTCGAAAAATAAAGCCTCTTCTTCTTCATACACATCCAGTCCCAATAAACCCACTTTGCCATTTTTAAGTGCATTTATGATAGCTTTTGTATCAACAAGTTTACCTCTGCTGGTATTGATAATCGTGACCCCGTCGCGCATTTTTGCCAAGGCTGTTTGATCGAGTAAATGATAGGTCTCAGGCGTAAGCGGGCAATGCAGTGAAATAACGTCTGCCTGACTTAGCAGGTTGTCGAGGGTGGTATATTTGACTCCAGAATTAACACACTGTTGATTGTGAACCACATCATAAGCAATAACGTTGCAGCCAAAACCTAGCATGATGTTGCAAAAGGATTGGCCAATTTTACCTGTGCCTATAATACCCACTGTTTTTCCGTGCAAGTCAAAGCCCATTAAGTTACGTAGCGAAAAATCACCTTCACGGATGCGATTATGAGCTCGGTGGATCCCCCGATTTAAACATAACAATAATCCCACCGCATGTTCTGCTACTGAATAAGGTGAATAGGCAGGAACGCGAACCACAGGTATCGAAAGTTTTTTTGCACAGGCCATATCGACATGATTAAAACCAGCGGAACGAAGTGCAATAAGTTCAATTCCTTTGTGTTTAAGCTTATGTAAAACGTCTGCATTTAGGTTGTCGTTAATAAAAGCACACACCACTTTTTCATCATTGATAAGCGAAGTGGATTCGAGATTTAAATGAGATGAGAAATAACGTATCTGGTGAGTACCATTTTGATTGGCACGATCAAAATATTCTTGGTCATATTGTTTAGTATTAAAAAACGCTATTTTCACACTGCAGCCTCACTTCTATTGGGGTGTCATTTTATAAAATACTCTAGCTTGCTCATTGACCCTGATCAATTAAATTTAAAGAATAATTGATATCTTAAAGTTGACTAAAATTAACATCACAAAATGTGTGATTAATGAGGCCGAAAGATGCACGTTAGAAAGGTTCTGCTTATTGAAGGTGGATTAAATGCGCTGATCACTACAAGCAAAATGACAGTTGGAGTGATGACCGGTTCAGCAGCGGTGATTGCAGATGCTGTTCACTCGCTAACTGATTTGGCAAATAACATTTTTGCTTGGTTAGCGGTAAAGCTAGCTGAATCACCTGCCGATAGTTCTCATCCTTATGGCCATCAAAAATTTGAACAATTAGCTGTGTTTGCACTAGCGTCTTTGTTAACCATTGTTGCATTTGAGGTAATAGTGAATGCGGTTGAACGATTTGGACAGCCAGTTGAACAAAGTATATTTGGGTTGGTTATATTAATCTCTTCACTGGTCATCAATATCGGTTTGACCCTTTGGGAGAGTCATTGGGCTAAACGCTTAGACTCAGAAATATTACATGCAGACGCTACCCATACATTGAGTGATGTATTGACCAGTGCAGTGGTCATTGTCGGATGGCAATTAGCGGCTCGCGGATATTATTGGATTGACACCTTATTTGCGCTAGTTGTATCTAGCATCATTTTTTATCTTGCGTTCAAGCTTTTTCAAAGGGCAATACCGGTTTTGGTTGATCAGAGCCGTTACCCACCTGAAGAATTAGAAGCCGTTGTTAACAATATTCCAGCGGTTATAACTGTGGGTAATATTCGTTCCAGAGATACAGGTAAAGGGCAGGTAGCTGATGTCACTGTGACTGTTTGCGCCAATCTTAGCACTTTAGAATCACACCAAATAGCCGACAAAATTGAACGTGTGTTAGCAGATAAGTTCGATATTCAAGATGTTGTGGTGCACATTGAACCTGACCTGGAACCTGATGTGGATCAATAAATAAGTGAAGCAAATAGTTAGTATTGAGTCTGACAAACTTTTTAGCAGGACAGTATTATGCTTACTACAGATTTAGCTTCTTTTTTCGCATGGTGCACACTGATTAACTATTCGGTGTTGTTGATATGGTTTTTTATGTTTAGGTTAGGTCACGACTGGTTACACTTGATGCATGGAAAATGGTTTGACCTAACCGAACAACAGTTTGATTTAGTTAACTACTGTGGGATGGGATTATTTAAGTTATTTATTTGTGTATTTAACTTAGCGCCATATATAGCGCTACGTATTATTGAATAGCATTTTTTGAGACGTTTATTTCAAAAAGTATCTTAAAAAGAGTCTAATGGAACGGTGCTTCGAACCCTATCGGTTTAACAGCTAATAAGTCACAGTCAACTGCCTCGATGAGTCTTTGCGCGGTGCTACCCAACAACCCAGTTCGATAGGTGGTACCTAAAACTAGAATGCCACCCTTAAGGTTACCTAACGTTTTTGGTAATACGTGGTCTATATCACCAGAAATAATATGCTGATTTTCGCTCTTAGGTACATATTCAGAACATTCTTCTGCAAATTTAACATTATGTTGATACCGAAGTTGTTCAAGTACCATTGATTCATTTTGATGTTGGTCAACAGAGAATACATCTGTCCACATGCCACTTTTATCGACTGCTTCAAACAAGATATCCCAATAACTAGGATCAAAGCAGTGCAAAGCGTGCAGGGGCATACCTAGTCCTGAGGAAATACCAAATCCTGCTTTAAGAATACTTTTGTCTAACTCACTTTTTTTGCTTAAATTATGCTCAGGATCTATGGCTGCAACTACAGTGGTATTTTTAGTCCATTTATGATTTTTAACTAATAAAATTGGTACTGGGCAGGCTTTCAGTAAATACCAATCCGTTGGTGTAAATAGTCGTCTGGCTATTGTTTTATGTTGATGTGTTGCCTTTATCACTAAATCAGGTTTGAAATTGTCTACCACTTTCAATATGCCTTGATAAATGGGTGAATGCCACATAACTTCAGTCTCGAATACCACATTGTTTTGAGAGTGTTTTGCAATCAACTTATTGAGTCTGCCCTGATTCATTTTGAGGATCTCATCCTTGGTTTTCTCAAGTTGTCTAGGGGTCAGTAGGTTACTGGCGACTACGGAGGGGTAATATAAGCAGCTTAATAGTTTGATCCTAACAGACTGGTGCTTAGCAAACTGTAATGCTTTGCTAAGTGCCGGTTGCTGTGGTTTATCTGGATCAATATCTACTAGGATTTTTTCAATAGTTTGCATGATTTTTTCCTTAGTGCCGTTTATAAGCTTGGTTTTAGAGTCAAAATATCACAACTCATGTTCGCTAAAATATGCTCCGCTGTATTGCCGATAAATGCCCCTGATAGACCTGTTCTGCCTACTGTGCCTAAAATCAGCAACTGTGCATCAATTTCCTTGGCGATATTAGGTATGGCAAGGTCCGCTCGACCTTCAATCACGTGATAGGGGTTAATAAACAAATCATGTTCTTTGAGTAATGTTTCCATTTTATTTTTATGGGCATTACTGGTTTCAACTTTAATACTATCAAAATCGATATTAGCCCAACCCACGTCCATGGTGGGTCCCATGCTGGGAGTCTCAAAAGTATTCACGCTGTGTAATTGTGTTTCAGTGATATGGGCAAGCATTTTCGAATATTCGAGTATGTCGTGATTGAGTGCGATGTGCTTTTTGTCGGAGGCAGTGGGGTCAATGGCTGCCAAAATTGGGTTTTTCACCCAATGTGAATCTCTTATTAGTAAAAGCGGGGCTTTGCAAAAACGAAGTAAATGTCTATCAACGGGCATTGCAAATGGGTTGATATTGGATGAGTCTGCCGAAATTCGCTTAATGACCAAATCAGGTTCAAGCTCTTCGACTATGTCTTCAATGGCTTCATGCAATTCTCTATGCCAAGCCACATTGACACTACAACTGATATTTTTTTTATCCAAATCATCGGCTAGAGTATCCATATATAAATACCTGTCGGCCATATATTGGCTTTTCATTTCTTTGCGATGTTCACTGGATAACACATCCGTTAACTCCATCACGGGCTCGTAAATGGAGTTAAATAAATGGACATGAACATCATTAAACTCTGCAAATTTTAAAGCTCTTTCTAGCGCTGGATGTTCAGCATGTCTGCCACTTATCACCACTAATATTCGTTTAGGTGTTTTCATTTTCACTCTCCCAGTTCTGTGGATTATAAGGAGTTAAGATCTAAGCAGCTTGATGCAATTCAAATACCTAAATTACAGCATTCTATATTGGCCGTAATGCGTATAAGTTATGGGTTTAACCTTGTATTTGGGTTGTAAGAATGCGACTAAATCAATCAGTTCTTGCACTGTCATCACATCATTAAATACCGGCATCTTTGAACTGCCATCATCGTTAGTAATTTTTTCCTGAATAGACTTACTTCTAGGTGCTAACTTATGGGAAGGGTTAATGACAGAGGTGACTAACTGAGCGTAAGTCTTGACCATAGATGATGTGCCGCCCAATGGGATCGGCGTATCAAACTCTTTAATTAGGGAGTCATCGTCATAACCTTTTAATGCATGACAAGCCTGACATTGATATTGCAAAAACACTTTTTCACCCTTTGCGATATCTCCTTCTGGCAAACTAAAACCCTTCGGGGAATCTGGGCCATAGCTACAAGCAGCCAAAACAGAAACTAAAATAATTGAGGTAAACCAAATTAACGTTTTCATGTTGATGCCTTATCTTTGTTATTAGACTAAGCATTAACATAAGGGAAAAGTTAGGCTAAGTGGATAAGGGGAAGTCGTGTTTATTGATAGGGATCAAATTTGTGAATAAAATCTAAGACTATAAGTGATTATCTAGATAAAGGATGCAATCCATAGATCAAAGAGATGTTCAGATTAGTTTGCATATTTTTGAAATATTATTAGGTTATATAAAATGCGCGATGAGTGAGTCATAGTTCATCGCAAAATACAGCAGGGTCGCAAGATTAGCGAATATCACTAAGGGCAAGAGCCATAGACACAAAATCAGTAATGAACCCTCGTTCAAATATATAACCGCGCCAGACACAGCCACACCCAGATAAAGATCGATACCTATTTGTTTAGTCCAGTAATACTTACTTGTGATACTCATAGTTTTAAAAAAGTTTTCTTTTACATGACAGTATAAAGAGTATGCAAAAAACCCGACTAAAACTAACCACAAAATCGGTTTGCCATAAGGGTAATCACCTTGGCTGACAAACAAATTTTCTGATGTATGGGTGCTCATAGCAATAATGACAAAAATGCCATATAACATCCAAAGGAAGTGTTTTTTAAGCATGCTGTGCAAATCCCTTTTTATTCGGTTTTTGTTTTAGCTTCAGTGTCAGGTTTATCTTGAGAGTATTTAACTCTAATTTTGTTAGCACCTAACATAGTGTCGTTTAGACTTTTTACTGCGACTTTTGCTTCGCCAGGTTTTGGCATTTCAACAAACCCAAATCCTTTAGATAAGCCATTAGATTTTTCTTTGACTACACTACAAGATTGCACTTTGCCATGTGCTTCAAAGGCAGTTTGTAGTACTTGCTCAGTGGTTTCTCTGTCTAGGTTTCTGACTAATATTTTCATTTTACTTGTCACTTTTTGGTAATACTTATTATTAGACACAGATGATAACAGTTTAGGTTTACAAAAGGATCTGATTTTAGAAACAGATTATCTGTTTGAGAAAGGATATAAGTTGTGAATACGTATGTAAGACACTGTCAGATATGCAGCGCTAGGGGTATGATTTAATAAGGATTATTGATGGAACCTTTTTGGTATGTTTACACAACTTTCAGTCAAGCTTTCACCCGAGCTTTCACCCGAGCCGTCAGCCAATCACATCTTCAAGCTGATTACTTTATTAACTTTACTGAGCATGTTTGCATGTTCTCCAGCACCAGATACTGATCAATCGGAAGTAAAAGTGAATCAGCCCTCAAATACACTGGAAGGTATATTGCCTAAGCAACCAGCAGGTAAGCCTGTTGTTTATCAGGTATTTACTCGACTTTTTGGGAATACAAACACCACTAATAAACCTTGGGGAACTATTCAAGAGAACGGAGTAGGTAAGTTCAGTGACTTTACCGACTTAGCCTTGCAAGGCATAAAAGAATTAGGGACTACGCATATCTGGTATACAGGTGTACCTCACCACGGTGTTATTACCGATTATTCCGCTTATGGCATTACACATGATGATCCCGATGTGGTCAAAGGTCGTGCTGGCTCGCCTTACGCGGTAAAAGATTACTATTCTGTTAACCCTGATTTAGCTGATGACCCAGCAAATCGATTACAAGAGTTCAAAGCACTTATTGCCCGAACACATCAACAGGGTATGCAAGTGATCATTGATATAGTGCCTAATCATGTTGCCAGAAACTATCAATCTTTAAACAAACCTCTAGGCATTAGTGATTTTGGCGAGTTTGATAACACAACTGTCGAATATGCAAAAAACAACAATTTTTATTACGTCGTTGGGCAGGATTTTAAGGTACCCGAGTCTCTCGACGGTTATCAACCTTTGGGCGACGAAACTCAGCCGTTGTCTGATTCACAGTTTGATGAGTCGCCAGCGAAATGGACAGGGAATGGTTCACGAAAAGCGCAGCCTGATATTCACGATTGGTACGAAACGGTTAAAGTGAACTATGGCGTGAAACCAGATGGTAGTTACGATTTCCCACGTTTACCTGAGCAATATTTACAACTGGGTATAGAGCAGCATGAAGCGTTTTGGGCAGATAAAACTGTGCCTGATTCTTGGCGTAAATTCCGAGATATTGCACTCTATTGGTTAGACAAAGGAGTGGATGGGTTTCGTTATGATATGGCCGAAATGGTGCCAGTAGAATTTTGGAGCTATCTCAACTCGTCTATTAAATTACAGAATCCACAGGCGTTTTTATTAGCCGAGGTATACAACCCTGATTTGTATCGTCGCTATATTCAGCTTGGAAAAATGGATTATTTGTATGACAAAGTTGAATTTTACGACACCTTAAAAGCTATTATGCAAGGCAATGGAAAAGGTAAAACTCTGCATCAAATACAAGCAAGTCATCAAGATATTGAGCAGCAAATGTTGCACTTTTTGGAAAACCACGACGAACAACGTATAGCCAGCGATAGTTTTGCTGGCAAGGTTGGCGGGGCACAAATGGGTAAACCTGCCTTAGTTGTATCTGCATTAATAAGTCGTTCGCCCACCTTGCTCTATTTTGGCCAAGAAGTAGGAGAAGACGGCAGTGAAGACTTAGGTTTTGGCGACCCGTCACGCACCAGCATATTTGACTATGGCGGTGTGCCCGCGCATCAACGTTGGATGAACAACGGTAAATTCGATGGAGGCCAATTAAGTGCATCTGAAAAAGCACTGCGGAGTTATTACGTTGATGTGATGAAAATATCAGCCTTTCACCCTACAATGCTGGGCGATTACATGCCGATATACTTCAAACCAGTCCAGGTTGCAGATTTACCATCAGGCGAGGCTCTATATCCAAAGAGTGCAATTAGAATTATGAGTGAAATTGAGAACGCAGAGAAGTTAGTCGCGTTTGTTCGATATACTGATAATCAGCGCTTGTTGGTGGTCAGTCATTTTGATCAACAGCGCAGCATCAATTTAGCTGTTGTGTTAACCGCAACACAAATAGACAAATTAAAACTGAATACAGGGGTATATCAAGGCGTGGATTTATTAACTGGGGCGGAGCAAACACTAAAAGTTGATGAATATTTTGGGGTGATGGAGTTGCAGTTAGCACCCATGCAATCTGCAGTGATCCAGTTATGAGCTACCAGCCAACTATTCGATGTGTATTGTTAATATTCGTATTTTTATTGTCTGCTTGTAGTGAACCGCCAAAAACCTCTACCGTGACTGACAATGTGCAAGAACTACCTTATCAATTTGTTATGAACGAGCTGGATAGACAGCGCACCATCCGTTTGTATTTACCACCAAGTTACCAAAGCTCTGAAAAATATTATCCGGTTGTCTATATGCACGACGGGCAAAATCTGTTTGACGACATGACAGCATTTGCAGGCGAGTGGGGAGTCGACGAGTCGTTGAATCAACTCGCCAAAAAACAAGGTTTAGAGTTAATTGTTGTAGCGATTGATAACGGTGCAGAATTTCGTATGAATGAACTGTCACCATGGGAAAATAAACGTTTTGGTGAAGCCCAAGGCAAGCAGTATATGGATTTTATTGTAGAAGTTGTCAAACCTTATATCGACAATAATTTTCGCACCAAAACTGACCGTTTAAACACCGCCATTATGGGAAGCTCTATGGGTGGATTGATTTCCCACTTCGCTGTTCATGCCTATCCAAAGGTGTTCAGTAAAGCGGGTATTTTTTCGCCTTCTTACTGGTATTCGCAAGATGTGTTTTCTTTTACACAATTTACAAGGGCTCAATTGGATGCACGTTTGTATGTGATGTATGGCGACAAAGAAGGGGATGGCATGATAGCCGATACCGATAAGATGCAGCAGCAGCTTAAACAGCAAGGTCATCCTCGAAAAAACACAATGTTTAAACGTGTGCCTAACGGCGAACACAATGAGCAATTATGGCGAACAGAGTTTTCTGAAGCCATCCAATGGTTATTTCAACAACAACCCGCTTTTTAAATATATCCCACACTCATCAAATTTCACTTAGAAGATAATCAATATGTTTTTCAGTAAAAATACTATTTTTATCCCTAAAGCACTTAAAATAATAAGTTTGATTGTTTTTGTACTTTTTAGTTTATTAACACAGGCTGCTGAGTATCAAAGTCATAGGCTTGAAGGAAATGCGCTCGTTGTTTTAACTGATGTGGGAGAAATATCTCTCACCGCCTATTCTGCTAATGCCTTTGAAGTGTTTTATCAGCCGAATAACACCAAACAATTACCTTCTTTTGCACTCGTTGATAGTCAAGACTCAGTCTTATTAGATTTCAAAAACACCCTAAAGACACTGCAAGTAAGTACTGGAAAACTTTCCGCCATAATCGACAAATCACCAATAAAAATACGCTATTACCAAGATGAAAAACTACTTGTCGAAGAAGAAGTGGGTTTGTTTTTACAAGATACACTACGTGGTTTTCGGTTTAAGTTACAACCCAATGAAAAGTTAATTGGCGGTGGTCAGCGAGTGCTTGGCATGGATAGGCGAGGGCAGCGCTTCCCTTTATATAATAAGGCGGATTACGGTTATACCACTGAATCGAATCAAATGTACTTTGGTTTGTCAGCGATTTTGTCAAATCGTCAGTACGGGTTGATTTTTGATAATTCAGCCAGCGGTCACATGGACTTAGGTCATACCGAAGCAAACATTATGCAATTTGAGGCAGTTGGAGGACGTACCGCCTATGTGGTAGTTGCAGGCTCCGATTACCCTAATGTGATTAATAACTTTGTCGAAATAACCGGTAAACAACCTCTGCCTCCACGTTGGGCGCTAGGTAATTTTGCCTCGCGGTTTGGTTATAAAACTGAACAGCAAACACGTGAAACCGTCGATGCGTTTATTGATCAAGACTTTCCACTCGATGCAGTGGTGTTGGACTTGTATTGGTTTGGTAATGATATAAAAGGTTTTATGGGTAACTTAGACTGGGATAAAGAAACATTTCCCACGCCACAAAAAATGATGGCCGATTTTAAAGCCAAAGGGGTTAAAACAATATTGATCACTGAGCCATTTATTTTGTCCAGTTCTGACAAGTGGCAAGAAGCAGTCGATAATCAGGTTTTAGCAAAAAACCTTGCCGGTGACCCAAGACGTTTCGATTTCTATTTTGGCAATACTGGGCTTATCGATGTATTTGATATTCAAGCCAGTGAGTGGTTTAACAATATTTACAGCGACTTATTCAATCAAGGCGCAGCTGGCTGGTGGGGAGACTTAGGAGAGCCAGAGGTACATCCCGCTGACAGTATTCATAACTTCGAAGGTTTACAAGTGACGGGCGACGAAATTCACAATGCCTATGGGCATATGTGGGCAAAACGGGTGTATGAAAACCAACTTGCTATTGCCCCCAAGCAACGCCCATTTATCATGATGCGTTCAGGTTTTGTAGGCTCCCAACGTTACGGGATGATCCCATGGACAGGTGATGTCAGCCGTTCTTGGGGGGGCTTAAAACCACAAGTTGAGCTGTCATTACAAATGGGGTTGTTAGGATTGGGTTATACCCACTCCGATTTAGGTGGTTTTGCTGGTGGCGAAGAGTTTGATCAAGAACTGTATATTCGCTGGTTACAATATGGGGTCTTCCAGCCAGTTTTTAGGCCCCACGCGCAAGACAATATTGCCCCAGAGCCTATTTTTCACGACAAACAGACTAAAGATATTTTGCGCGAATACGTAAAGTTGCGGTATGCCATGCTGCCATACAATTATTCTTTAGCTTACGAAAATAGTCTCACAGGTATGCCACTGATGCGCCCTGTGTTTTTTGAAGACCCATCAAATCACGACTTAATTGATATCAAAGATAGCTACTTTTGGGGCGATGCGTTTTTAGTTAAACCTATCACCGAACCCAACCTCAAAGCAGTATCCATAGATTTACCTCAGGGTATCTGGTTTGATTATTGGACTGATAAACGCTACACAGGTAATCAGAGCATCCAGTTGGCGACTCAGTTAGATAGATTGCCGGTGATGGTGAGAGGTGGTTCGTTTGTGCCTATGGTTGAGCCAGTGCAATCGACAGACGATTACACGACTAAAATTTTGAATTTACATTATTACGCTGACTCATCTATTCAGTCTGCATCAGGTGTTATGTACGATGATGATGGTGTTAACCCTGACGCAATAAAAATCAATGAATTTGAAAAATTAACGTTCCAAGCAAAGCAAAAAACACAGCAACTGAATATTAGCCTAAAGCGCCAAGGCCAATACCAAACAATGCCAGCAAGAAGGCACTTAACCTTGTTAGTCCACAATTGGTCTAAGTCAGCCAAAGTTATCTCAATAAATGATAAACCAATTGATTTAGTTGATGATTTACACACATTTACAGATGCTATTCAGGCAGGATTTTGGGATGAAAAGAGTCGCGTTTTACAGGTTAAATTGAATTGGTCTGAAGACCTGGAGTTACAAATAAAATAGGCGCATTTCACTATTGATGTGAGTGCGCCAATTGTTGAATGCAGATGGTTAAGAGTTAACCTTAATCTTGTGCACTCTGTTGTATCATATGTATATCCCGTTGTGGGAATGGGATAGATAATCCTGCTTCTTCAACGGCAGCCTTAAGTGCTGGTCGAATGTCAAAAAACATCGCCCAATAGTCATCGGTTTTAACAAACGCACGGACTAAAAAGTCTACTGAGCTAGTGCCTAAATCGACTACAGCAACTACATTGCCTTCGTCTTGTAATACTCTAGGATCAGCTTTTAACACGGCCTCCATCGCTGCTTTGCCTTTTGCGATATCATCCGAGTAAGAAATACCAATAGAAATCTCAACCGCTCTTACTTCGCTTGCGGTGTAATTGATAATGTTACCGTTAGCTAGCGGGCCATTAGGCACGATGATGGTACGTTTATCGAAGCTAAGGAAGGTTGTGACGAAAATACCAATATCCATCACTTCACCTTCTAAACCTTGCGCTCCAACATAATCTCCTACTTTGAATGGGCGAAATATTAAAATCATAACGCCACCAGCAAAATTAGACAGACTACCTTGCAAAGCTAAACCAACAGCTAAACCAGCGGCACCTAATATAGCGATAAATGACGTGGTTTCAATACCGATCATAGACGCGACACTGATAACCAATAATACTTTTAGGACCACTTCAAAAATGTTGGTCAGGAATTTGGCCAAGGTTTCATCTGGTAGCCCCTTGATTGAATAACGTCTGACTGCGTTGCTTAGTTTGCCAATAATCCACAAACCCACCACTAATACGATGATAGCTAACAGCAACTGTCCACCATATTCTGTTACTACAGTAACGCCTTTTTCGTAGAAGTTTTGTAATTGCGATTCAACTGAGTCCATGTTCTTTCCTTTTAAGTAATATAAAACTTCCTATCTACTATGGCTTGAATATTAGCTTTGAACAAACTTTTGTAGGGCATTTCTAAGTGTTGGCAAATTTTGAAGGGGAAGTTCAGCCTAATTATCATCTAACAAAGCTCAAAGGGCTTGCTAAGTGAAGCAAGCCCTAGAAATACTATACAGATAACTGACTTAATCCCTGCATCAGTTGTTCTTTAATCTTTTTGCCTTCGTCTGTATCTAAATAAGATTTAGCACTATTAACAACTTGCATGATCATTTCTGGTTTTAACCCTAATGCTTCAAATTGTTTTTTCAATTCGTTTACCGCTTTCAACGAATCATTATAGTTGGCTGCTTTGTCCATCAATCCGCTTAACCCGCCTTCAGACGCCACTTCACTGATATCTGGCACTGCGCCCATTAATGAATCAAGGCCCGGAAATGAATCACTTAAACCGCTAAATTGTTCAGCAGATACATTTTCTTTCGCATAGTTAAAGATAGACGCTAGGCTACCTTCAGCCTGAGACTTATCAATACCTACAGATTCACTTACTGAGCTAATCATATCGGCTACGTTCGGCATTGCAGGTGTTTCTGCTTCCATACCAAACATGCTTTTAATAGAGTTGAGCCAGCCTTCGGCATGACTTTGTGGTGAAAAGGCAAGGGCAGGAAGAATAATGAATAAATAAGAAATTTTCATAATAATTTTCAACTTGGTTTGTGAATAACAACCTTAATAATAAACCTTATTACCTCATCAACCAAGTATTTGAACGTCATCATTAATTTTTACACGTCCATCTGCAATGACACGACAACAAACGCCACCGCGCCAATCAGGTGTAAGAGCATGGGTTAACCCTTGATGTTGGGCATCCATTTTTGGGCAAGGGTCGGTTTCACCGGTCACTAATAAAATTAACTGACCAATCTTTATCTGTTGACCGACCATACTTGAATCAAAGCTGACACCATCGACCAATAAATTTGCGCGTCTGACTGTCCATGGCAGTGTTGTGCCTACTTCATCACACGCTAGTAGCCATTGCTGGAGACTCAGCACTGTCACCTGACGTTTTCCCGGTTTACCTCTAGAGTCATGTTCTACGCCCGCTACTTTGCTTACCATGGTTTCTGATTTAGTTTGCATTGGTGCTCTAGATTTAGGGCGAAATGCGATATCCAATAACTGCATAGATTTTCCTATTTAGGCGTGAGTAGGTTGAACATGTTTGTTCTGGGTGTATCTGAGTCGAAGACCTAAGGTCACAGCTGCTGTGCTTAAACCACAGATAAATCCTATCCAAAAACCTGCTGCTGCCATTTGTGGCACTATCCAATCGGTTAACCCCAACACACATCCTATTGTCATGCCGACTACCCAATAAGATATAAAGCTTAAATAGAACATAGCTGTTGTGTCTTTGTAACCTCGCAGGGCAGTGCCTGATATAACCTGTATCGCGTCTGAAAATTGAAACATAGCAGCCAATAATAAAAGACCTGATGCTAACTCAATTACAGGTGGGTCGATGCTGTATAATTTAGCGATAAACTCACGCCCGATGACAGTTAAGCCGGCGGTAAAAATGGCAATGCTGATACCTAGAAAGAAAGCACACTTTGTTGCGACTTTTGCTTGTTCAGGATTTTTCTCGCCCAGTAAATGACCGATGCGAATACTGGTTGCCATACCAATGCTCAGTGGGATCATAAACATCAACGCAGAAAAATTTAGCGCCACTTGATGGGACGCCACCGCAATTGCACCAAAAGGCGCAAGTAAAATGGCCACTGCTGCAAACAATGTGACTTCGAATAGTATGGTCATGGCGATAGGCAAACCCAATTTCATACATTCCATCATATCTTGATAATGCGGGCGATAAAGCTTGGTATACAAATCATATCTAGCCAGCTTTTTGGACTTGAGTGTATATATCCAAGTAGCAATAAACATGGCTACAAATACTAACGCAGTGGCTACACCACAACCTGCACCGCCCATTTCTGGTAAGCCAAACTTACCGTAAATCAACACATAGTTAGCAGGAATATTGACCATTAAACCAATACCCATAATGAGCATGCTAGGTTTGGTTATAGAAAGTCCTTCGCAATAATTTCTGAGTACTTGATACAAAGCAAAGGCAGGCATCGAATACAAAATATAATGAATGTAATCGATAGTAATACGCCGTAAATCATCGTCCATTTGGATATATTGCATCAATGGTTCAAAACCAAAACCAAATAACACCGCAAAGATAGAAAAGCCTAGGGCTAGCCAAATCATTTGTTGAGTATAGTTAGCCACTTTATCAATCTGTTTTGAACCATTAAAACGAGAAATGATAGCGGGAAGAGCAAGAGTAATACCCTGAATAAATACTATGATTGGCAGGGTAAAACCAAAACCTATGGCAACAGCCGCCATATCGGTAGCTGAATAACGACCCGCCATAATTGTATCTGATACACCCATTAAGGTTTGGGTGATTTGGGCCACTAATAATGGCCATGCCAAATGACAAATTGTTTTTAATTCTTTCTTAAATGCCACAAATCTTGCTTCTTATTGTTGTTGAAAACTAAAACTAAAACTAAAACTAAAACTAAAACTAAAACTAAAACTAAAACTAAAACTAAAACTAAAACATTTCTCACCACAGAGAACAAAGAGAGCTTCGCTACACAGAGGTAATACCTTTTTTCTTTTCTCTGTGAAGCGTTAGCGCTCCTTTTCCTCTGTGGTGAAATATTCTTTTATTTTGCTCGTATCTCGTATCTCGTATCTCGTATCGCTAGGCGACCGACTCAAAATGGCTGGATATTTACCGCTTCACCTTGCTGAATATCTGCTGCGTCCTGGTCTAACACCATATAACAATTAGCATTGGCGATAGAGCTCATGATACCCGAACCTTGTTTACCATTGGGCTTAACCCACAGCTCACCTTGTTCGTCACGGTAGAATATGCCTCTTTGATAATCGGCTCGTCCGGGTCGCTTTTTAATAACACAGGCTGCTTTGGCAACAAAGTGTGGAGTAGCTGTTACTGTTTGACCACTTAATTTTTGCAATACAGGTGTAACAAGTTGTTCGAACGTCACGTAAGACGAAACTGGGTTACCGGGTAATCCGCAAAACCAAGCGTTACTTAGTTGTCCTCTTAGTTGGCCAAAGGCAAATGGTTTTCCAGGCTTAATCGCCACTTTCCAAAAATTGATAGAGCCTAGCTCATCCAATATTTCCTTTACGTAATCAGCATCACCTACAGATACACCACCACAAGACAACACTAAATCACAATGACTGCCTGCTTGTTCAAAAACGGCTTTGAGATCTATTTTATCATCTTTGACAATACCAAAATCAAACAGAACAATGGGGAATGTTGTGAGTAATGCGCTAAGTGCATAACGATTACTTTCATAAATAGCACCATCGTTAAGCGCTTGACCAGGGGCGGTTAACTCATCACCTGTGGCAATTAGGCCTACTTTGATATTACGGATAACGGATATCTCAGCAATACCCACGGAGGCAATTAATGCTAAAAAGGCGGGAGTAAGCTTAATGCCCCTGGAAACAACAACTTGGCCTTGCTGAATATCTTCGCCAGCTCTTCGAACGCTGTTACCCCATTCAGGAATTTGTTTAAATGTGACCGAGTCGTCTTTAGCCTGAGTATTTTCCTGCATTACTACCGAATCAGCCCCTAGGGGTATAACAGCGCCAGTCATGATCCTGATACATTGGCCAGCTAACACCTCTTTTTTAAAAGGTACACCAGCCATAGCCGTGCCTACTAACTTTAATTGGTTAGTATCGGCTAGATCATCACAGCGCATCGCGTAACCGTCCATCGCTGAATTATCATGGGGTGGCACATTAATGTTTGATACCACATCCTCAGCTAATATTCTGCCTAGTGCCTCATCCAGTTCTATTAGTTCACTCTCTAAAACTGGATTGATTTGGTTTAGCATATCGGAAATAGCTGAGTGAATAGGTAAAAGCCCGGGGCTATCGCAGGTTTCGATCATAGGTTTAATGTTAATCCGTCGTTATAAGTGAGCAAATACAAGTGAATTAATGATTATCGCAAAAAAACGATAGAGGGTGAACAACGTTCAAAAGATAAGGGGGCTTACTCTGCATTTTGATTAAAGTTTATCAGCTACAGTTTTTCGATTTTGTAACCTTTGGCTTTTAGTTTTGTCAGCACACTATCTGGTCCTGCAAGATGTAATGCTCCGACTAAAATAAGCTCAATGGGTTGATCATTTAACATTTTGACAATTTTAGGTAACCAATTATTGTTGCGCGTAACCAATAGGTCTTGATAAATAGCCGGATAATCAGCTTTAAAAGGTGTGATTCCTACATCGGCCATACCTTGCATATCACCTGCAAGCCAAGTTGAATGTAATTTTCCAAACATCTCTGGCATTTTTATTATGTCTTTTAAGGTGTATTCGATCATGGCATTCGGATCGTCATCGCCCATTTTAGCTATAAATGATAATTGTTCGTCAGGTGTTTCTAACCAACCTTGTTGTTTTCCATCGGCTTTAGCCATATTTGCGAAAAACATATCCACACCTTCACTTGTATAACCCATGGCTTGTAGTTCAATAAATGTTAGTGAAACCGCTAACAAACTCGGTTTGTGGGAGGCAAATGCTTGCATCGGTATTTGTCGAGATGATAAATGCACGGCTAGTGCTTGATAAGTCTCCGGTTTTAATACTTTGTTAATAGTTGTGCCGTCGCTGTACATCATCTGGCTCATCATTTTTTGACCAAATTCTGGTGAACTAACCGCTTCCATGTCAGTTTCAAAGATCACTTTATCCGCAGCTTGGTATGCCAAGTTATATTCCTTTGCTAAAGGATAATCTTCTGGAGTAAGAACATGAATGGTGCCGCCGATATAAAGGCTGTGTTGGTCGTTAGTCACTTTCCACACCGATGCAGCTTGAAGGCCGAGGGTAAAGATTAGGCTGGTGCTCAATGTGAGGGCTTTTATCAAATTCATTTTGTTACTACTTCCTATGGATATCTATACATAAAACCAGCTGCAAGAATAGCCTCGCTGTATAGCTTAACGCAACATCACTGGGTTGTTATTTGATGCTCCATATTGGTGCTACTGCATTGAATAAGAGCAATATTTCCAAAGTGATGAAGTTCAACAATTGCTAAGCAATTGAATTGTATAGCATTAATGTTTGGCACTATTTCTGTATTAGTTATCGCACTAAGCAATAAAAAATTGTTGTTAAAACTATTTCTCACCTTGTATACAAAAACGTATATAGGTTGACATGGCAAAGAAGCCCACATGTTCCTGAACTGGAATGGTGGGTTTTTTTTTGCTCTGAATAAATACTAAAAAAGCCAGAGGTGACTCATGTCGAATTTAATCAATCTACACAACGGGAATAACATGCGGATAGTAGTAGTAGGCAATGGCATGGTGGGACATCATTTTGTTGATCAACTGATACAAGAGAATAGCGCAGACAATGGCACTCAATTAGATGTGTTGGTGTTATCTGCAGAGCCAAGGCTTGCTTACGACCGTGTACATCTTTCTGAGTATTTTTCTGGCAAGACGCCCGAAGAATTGGCATTAACCACACCAGAATATTATCAAGAGCACAATATTAAGTTCGCAGTTAATGCCAAGGTTATAAACATCAATAAGTTGGCTAAATCAGTCACCACCGAAGCCGGTGACGTATTTGAGTATGACAAACTTGTTTTATCTACTGGCTCTTATCCTTTTGTTCCGCCTATCCCAGGCAACCACCAGCCTCATTGTTTGGTATACCGTACCATTGAAGATCTTGAAGAAATCAGTGCCTCATCTGCAGTTAGCAAAGTAGGTGTGGTAGTAGGTGGCGGTCTATTAGGTTTAGAAGCTGCCAACGCATTAAAAGAAGCGGGCTTACAAACTCACGTAGTTGAATTTGCCCCGCAGTTAATGGCTGTTCAAGTAGACAACGGTGGTGGCAGAGTATTACGCAGTAAAATCGAAGCCCTTGGTGTACAAGTGCATACTCAAAAAGCCACACAAAGCATTGAAGCAGGTGAAACCTGTCGCTATAAAATGTGTTTTGCCGATGGTGAAGTATTAGAAACCGACATGATTTTGTTCTCTGCAGGTATTCGCCCACAAGATGCTTTGGCCCGTGATTTTGATATCGCCATTGGTCAGCGCGGCGGCATAGTGGTGAACGACCAATGTTTAACCAGCGATCCAGATATTTACGCTATTGGTGAATGTGCATTATGGAATAATTTTATTTTCGGTTTAGTAGCACCTGGTTATACCATGGCCAGAGCTGCCGCTAGCCATATTATTGGTGGTGATGTAACGTTCCAAGGTGCTGATATGAGCACTAAACTAAAACTTATGGGCGTAGAGGTAGGTTCAATCGGGGATGCTCATGCTAAAACCGAAGGCGCACTCTGTTACACCTACGAAAACCAGCCACTAGAAGTCTATAAAAAGATTGTGGTCGACTCAGACCAGAAGAAATTACTAGGTGCTGTACTCATTGGTGATACCAGTGATTACGATACACTGCTGCAATACGCGTTAAACGATATTGAATTACCAGAACATCCAGAAAGCCTCATTTTACCAGCGGGTGCTGATGCAGCTCCTGCACTTGGCGCAGATGCGTTGCCAGATACTGCCACTATTTGTTCATGTCACAACGTATCGAAGGGCGACATCATTGAAGCCTTTGATACAGGTAGCTGTAATTTAGCAGATATCAAATCTTGCACTAAAGCCAGCACAGGTTGCGGTGGTTGTGCAGCATTACTTAAAACAGTGGTGGATAGCGAACTAACCAAACGTGGCGTTGAAGTGAAAAAAGACATTTGTGAGCACTTCGCTTATTCACGCCAAGAAATGTTTCACCTCGTAAAGGTCGGCAGCATCAAAACCTTTGATGAGCTAGTAGACAAACATGGTAAAGGTTTGGGTTGTGAAATATGTAAGCCAGTAACTGCATCAATTTTTGCTTCGGTTTGGAACGATTTTGTACTTAAGCCAGACCACGTCAGTCTGCAAGACACTAACGACACTTATCTGGGTAATATGCAAAAAGACGGTACTTATTCCGTTATCCCACGCATTGCTGGTGGCGAAATCACCCCAGAAAAACTTATCGTGTTAGGTCAAGTAGCCAAAGACTATAAATTGTATACCAAGATAACCGGAGGCCAGCGTATCGATTTATTTGGCGCTCGTGTTGATCAACTTCCTGCTATTTGGCAAACCCTTATCGACGCTGGTTTTGAAACAGGCCACGCCTATGCTAAGGCATTGAGAACCGTTAAGTCATGTGTAGGTAACACTTGGTGCCGTTTCGGTGTGCAAGACTCTGTAGGTCAAGCTATCGAGTTGGAAAATCGCTACAAAGGTTTACGTGCACCGCACAAAATAAAATTTGCTGTATCGGGTTGTACTCGCGAATGTGCCGAAGCTCAAAGTAAAGATATTGGCATCATCGCCACCGAAAACGGCTGGAACTTATATGTATGTGGAAACGGCGGCATGAAACCGCGCCATGGTGATTTGTTTGCCACCGACTTAGATACTGAAACATTAGTGAAATATATCGACCGCGTACTGATGTTCTATGTCAGAACTGGCGACCGTTTACAACGTACCTCGGTATGGATGGAAAACCTAGAAGGCGGTCTAGAGTATTTACAAAAAGTGGTTATTGAAGATTCACTAGGCTTAGGCGAAGAACTTGAAGCCCAAATGCAAAACGTGGTCGACACCTACCAGTGTGAGTGGAAAACCGCGATTGAAAATGAACAATCTCGAAAACGTTTCCGACAGTTTGTAAACAGCGAAGAGTCTGACATGAACATTGTATTTGTTGAAGAACGCGAGCAAATTCGCCCAGCTACTGAGTTAGAAAAAGAACTCTTTATTAAATCCAAAAGCAGTCAATCACATAGTAGTGAACCAAAAGACACTGAACTTGCCACAGAATTGGTTTAAGGATACATATTATGAGTACACCCAATAATTGGATAACAGTGTGCAGCGAAACAGATTTAGTCACTAATTCTGGGGTCTGTGCTTTGTTAAATAAACAACAAATTGCTTTATTTAAAATAAAAAGTGCCAACGACGAGCAAATTTTCGCTGTGAGTAACTGGGATCCTATTGGCAAAGCCAATGTGCTTTACCGTGGGCTATTAGGTTCAGTGCAAAACGCTAAAGTGATAATTTCGCCACTATATAAACAACGCTATTGCTTAGAATCAGGTCAGTGCCTAGATGACGATGCCATTAAGTTGATTGTTTACCCCGTGCGTATCGAACAAAACCAAGTGCAGTTGCAGTTGGTTGACTAGCTGATGTCTTCTAGTAGCCCGATGCCCGTACAACGTAAATGTAGCGAACCTTCTTTGGTAAGCACCACTTGCCCATACTGTGGTGTGGGTTGTGGTGTGGATGTGCAAGTTACTACTGATGCCGACTCTGGTAAAAAGTTAACCAACTTAAAAGGCAGTAGCGATCATCCTGCTAATTTCGGACGTTTATGCGTTAAAGGTAGCAAACTACTAGAAACCAATTCAGCCTCGGGTCGATTAATTAGCCCCATGGTTGGCGGTAAAAAAGTCAGTTGGCATGATGCAATTGATCAAGTTGCCAGCAAGTTTAATCAGATCATTGCAGAACATGGTCCAGACTCAGTGGCGTTTTATGTATCAGGGCAATTGTTGACCGAAGACTATTACGTCGCTAATAAATTGATGAAAGGATACATAGGCAGTGCCAATATCGACACTAATTCGAGACTGTGCATGTCTTCTGCTGTAGCTGCATACAAACGTGCCTTTGGTGCCGATGCGGTGCCTTGTTGTTATGAAGATTTAGACCAAACCGAATTATTAATATTGGTTGGCTCTAACGCAGCTTGGACACACCCGGTATTATTTCAACGTATCGAACGAGCCAAAAAGCTCAACCCTGCTATGCAAGTGGTTAACATCGATCCGCGCAAAACGGCCACCTCAGAATTAGCGAACCTGCATTTAGCCGTGAAGCCGGGCTCAGATGTGGCCTTGTTCAATGGTTTATTAGCTTATCTAGCAGCCCATGACGTTTTGGACCTCGATTATATCTCTGCCTATACCCAGGGGGTTGCACAGGTATTAAATAACTGTGCGTCTTGGACCTTGGCGAAGGTCGCCAAACAATGTGACATAACAGAAGTAGAGTTACTCAGTTTTTACAACTTGTTTAGCCAAACCGATAAAGTCGTCACCGCTTATTGTATGGGTGTGAATCAGTCTTCTTCTGGTACTGACAAAGCTAACAGTATTATTAATTGCCATTTAGCCACGGGTAAAATTGGTCGTGAGGGGTGTGGGCCTTTTTCACTAACAGGTCAGCCTAATGCTATGGGGGGGCGCGAAGTAGGTGGCTTGGCCAACATGTTGGCTTGTCATATGGATATTGAAAACCCAGATCATCGTCAAACAGTACAAACTTATTGGCAATCACCGACTATCGCCGATAAACCAGGCTTAAAAGCCGTGGATTTATTTGAAAATATTCATAGTGGCAAAGTTAAAGCCGTGTGGATCATGGCGACTAATCCTATGGTGAGTATGCCCAACAGAAAAAAAATTGCCGAAGCATTAAAAAAATGTGAACTGGTGGTAGTGTCTGATTGTGTGGCTAAAAACGACACCATCGATTATGCGCATATTGCGTTACCTGCAACTGGCTGGTCAGAAAAAGACGGTACTGTAACCAATTCGGAGCGGCGTATTTCTCGTCAGCGGGGCTTGTTACCCGCCACAGGCGAAGCCAAACATGATTGGCAAATCATTTGTGATGTAGCCAAAGCTATGGGGTTTGATCAAGGTTTTAACTTTGATTCGCCCAGTGAAGTATTTGCGGAATATGCTGGATTAACCCAAGTAGATAATCAAGGTAAACGTGCCTTAGATTTATCTGGTTTATGCGGCATGACAGAAACACAATACAACCGTTTAAAACCTGTGCAATGGCCTGTAGGTAAGTCAGCACCTGATGGTACTAAACGATTATTCAGCGACGGAAAATTCTATACCCAAAGTGGAAAAGCGCAGTTTGTGGTTACCGAATTTGCTGGGCCTGAACAACTCACGAACAGAGATTTCCCATTTGTGCTAAATAGTGGTCGTGTTCGTGATCAATGGCACACCATGACGCGCACCGGTAAAACGTCTGAATTAACTGCACACGTTAACCGCCCATATTTAGCGATTCATCCTGAAGATGCTAGGAGCTTAGCTTTGAGTAATGATGATTTAGTGAGTCTCAAAGCAGCACACTTTAATGACGACGCAGATTGTAACGTTGAAAAACCTCGCGTGTTGCTGCCAATAATGATTGACAACAATCAACGTCAAGGCGAGTTGTTTGCGCCGATTCATTGGAGTGCCAGTAACGCATCCAGTGCCAATATTACTGCGCTTTATACTGACGCTAACGACAAAGTATCCGGCCAGCCTGAACTTAAACATGCTGCGGTTAAGTTGAAAAAAGTCAGTTATCAACATTATGGTCAACTGTTTATTAAGGAAGATCTCAAGGTTGAATTGCTACGCGAATATTTTGAGTATTTTGTCACTAGTCCAATCGAGAAAGGCCACGTGGTGTTTTTTGCCACTGATCAACAACCAGCCCAGATTAAACGTAACTTACAATTGCACTTGCCGCTGTATGACGAGTGGATTAATGCCGCAAGCCCAGACTTAAACAGCACCTGTGCGATGCGATTCGGTTTGATGTCGTTGATCATGTTAATCTCACCCAACAATATCGACGTTGATCCCAGCTGGATCAATAGTCTGCTCAATAGCGAAAATGTCACGTCTGAACAGCTACATGGTTTGCTAAACATGCAACCTGATGAGCAATTCAAACAAGGAAAACTTGTGTGCAGTTGTTTTAAGGTGGGTGAAAACACCATCATTAACGCCATCAAAGCGGGTTGTGACTCATTAGACAGTTTAGGTAGCGAACTACAATGCGGTACCAATTGTGGCTCGTGTAAGTCTGAGCTAAGCCAAATGCTTAAACACCATAAATCCAATAAACTCGTTATCGAACAAGATCAATTAATTGCTTTGGAGGTCGTTTCATGAACACCGAAAATACATTGCTGCCATGGGGCTTGGCCCGACTACAACAGTTTTTATCTAGCCATAACCTAAACCCAATCAATCAATTGCCCAATCGGTTAAACCATTATTTCAGTAATAATCAGTTACTACAGCGCCGTCAACGTGCTGATAAAGGTCATGTTTATTTGATTGGAGCAGGACCAGGCGATGCAGAACTACTGACCTTAAAAGCCCATCGCCTAATTCAACAAGCCGATGTGGTGATGTACGATTGGTTGGTTAATCCAGATATTATTAAGATGATCCCTAGACATGTTGAACGCGTTTTTGTAGGTAAAAAGTGTGGTCGTCATAGTATGCAACAAGCCGATATTTGTCAGTTGATGGTAGAAGTGGCACTAACGGGTAAGAACATAGTACGTTTAAAAGGTGGCGACCCAGCTATTTTTGCTCGAGCCGCAGAAGAATGCGACGTTTTAGCGAAGCACCAAATCGATTTTGCCATAGTACCGGGTATTACTGCCGCATCTGGCGCATCGGCTTACGCGGGTATTCCTCTTACACATAGAGACTGTGC
>Ga0209712_10000573_pt1 | contig 32440 bp, 31 predicted proteins | sample ArcOceMetagenome_FD_187443 | JGI IMG/M metagenome (GOLD analysis project Ga0209712, IMG submission 187443) | Marine eukaryotic phytoplankton communities from Arctic Ocean - Arctic Ocean - Greenland ARC118M Metagenome (SPAdes) (version 2) | ecosystem: Environmental > Aquatic > Marine > Oceanic...
TACCGGAGGCTCTCACACTTATGTTGAGGGCCTTTTTTTTATAAAGCTCTGAAAATAATCAAAAATATCTTGAGGATAACTTTGTCTGGCAGACCTCCATTTGTCATTGGTCTCAAGGTTAATCGGCTCACCCTGTAGGTCCAAAATGAAAACCCGAGGAATGCCCTCTTGAGATGGCATACCCAAGTATTTGATGAGATCCATATTGATATCATACTCACCCAAATCTACGCGAATGACTTCATAGTGTTCGGCTATAAATTGCGCAACCGATGGCAACTGCATTACTGCCTCTAGACATTGAGCGTCAGGACACCAATTTGCGCCCAAAATAACCATTGGCAGTTTTTCTTGATTTAACGAAGCTGAGATAAATGTTTCTAGCTGATCATTGCTAACCTTAGTCCCATTGTAGGGGCAGGGCATCGTTGCTGGTATTTGATCTAACTCATTTAATCGAATCATACTGACTCGTCCCACCATGGGTAGAAGGGAGGCATATCAGTAGACGCTTTTTCAGTAAACTTGGGCGCGCGCTTTTCAAGAAATGAATTCACACCTTCTTTTCCGCTGGTCTTGCTGGCATAGAAAACGGCTAAAGAATCTACCTCATGAGCCTTAATTGGATGATCTTGCGCGCCATTTCGATAAATCATTTGTCGCGTTAATGCCATGGAAACTTGACTAAAATTAACCATTCGAGCGGCCAATGCATAGGCTTCATTGAGTAATTCTTCAGGCGCATAAATGGCTTTTACGAAACGTTCTTTAAGTAAGGTTTCAGCGGTCAATATCTCTGCGGTATAGCACCATTCAAGTGCTGTTTGGATCCCCACTAAGCGGGGTAAAAACCAGCTTGAGCATGCTTCTGGGGTAATACCTATCTTATTAAAGACAAAACCCACTTTGGCTTTTTCTGAGGCCAAGCGAATATCCATAGCACAGGCCATGGTGGCGCCAATTCCCACCGCAGCACCATTTAGAGCACCAATAATCGGCTTTTTGCAGTTGTACATAGCTAATACTACAAGGCCCCCAGAGTCACGTACACCATTCGCAATCTCATCCTCATGGGCACGCTCACGCATATCTTGGATGGTCGGCTTTAAATGCTCACTCAGACCAAATACGTTACCTGTAGTATTTAAGTCCATTCCCGCGCAGAACGCACGCCCAGCACCGGTCACCACGATGGCGCCAACCTCATCATCATCACTGGCACGGTTAAATGCGTCAATCAGTTCATGGCTCATCTCAATAGTGAATGCATTTAGTTGCTCGGGGCGTGATAGCGTCAGGGTTAATATAGAATTGTCAGTGGTGTAATTAATCGTTTTGTAGGTCATGGCCGCCTCGGTCGTAATCTAAGTATTTACTACGTGCAGTATATCGCCCGATCAATGCAACGTTAAACTCTATTTGTAAGATTGAGTAAAACTTAATCTATGCGCTGTTTTGTGCGCCTATCCCGGCTAGGGTATGCTTTGGTTCCTTAATTTGTCATATACTATTTCAGAAGATAAACGATCAGGCTGTTACTTAATGTCAAAAAAGTTATTTAAAAATCAGGACCACGCTAAACAGGCGAAGTTCTATAATCATGCAGGCGTCACTAAAGAGCAGTTTGATGCTCATTGGATGCCTTTTTCTGGTAATCGAGAATTTAAAAGAAATCCACGTATGATCGTTGCCGCTGAGGGTAGTTACATTACTGCGGCTGATGGGAGGCAAGTCTTTGATGGCTTGTCTGGCCTTTGGACTACAGGATTGGGCCACTGCCGGCCAGAGATCAGTAAGGCTATTTCCAAGCAAGCGTCCACCCTCGATTTTTTCCCTGGCTTTCAATATGGACATCCAAAGTCCTTTGAACTGGCTGAACGCATTACCCAATTTATGCCAAAAGGACTCAACCGCGTGTTTTACACCGGGTCTGGCTCCGAAAGTGCTGATACTTCTCTCAAGATGGCGAGAGCGTATTGGCGCAAGAAAGGAATGGCGTCTAAAACGCGATTGATTGGTCGAGCTAAAGGTTATCATGGGGTGAACTTCGGCGGCATTAGTGTCGGTGGTATTGTGGGTAATCGCGCTACCTTTGGTCAGACCCTTGAGTCTGATCATTTGGCCCATACCATGCTGCCAGAGAACGTATTTAGTAAAGGTATGCCAGAGCATGGCGCTTATCTGGCAGATGAGCTATTAGCAATGATTGCGCTACATGATGCGAGTAACATTGCAGCGGTTATAGTTGAGCCGATGGCTGGATCTGCAGGGGTAATACCACCGCCAGTGGGTTACTTAAAGAGACTTCGAGAGATCTGTGATGAACATCAGATACTTCTTATTTTTGATGAAGTCATTACCGCTTTTGGTCGAGTCGGCGCTGCTACGGGTGCTGAAGAGTATGGTGTAGTGCCAGATATGATCAACGTCGCAAAACAGCTTACCAATGGCTCAGTGCCAATGGGGGCTGTGATTGCTAAACAAGAAATTCATGACACCTTTATGGAAGGCGGCGGTGCCGATTATATGATCGAGTTCCCTCATGGTTATACCTATTCAGGGCACCCATTGGCTTGTGCTGCTGGGCTCGCAACTCTAGACTTGCTTGAGAAAGAGAATAGCTTCGAACAGGTGGCGACTATGGCGCCGATATTAGAAAAGGCGATACACAGTTTGCGTGACACGAAGCATGTTGTTGATATTCGTAATTATGGATCAGCCGCCGGTGTTACCTTGGCGTCTCTCCCTGGTGAGCCTGCCAAACGACCTTTTGAGGCGGCGATGAAGTGCTGGGAGAAGGGTTTTTATGTGCGATATGGCGCTGATACTCTCCAGTTAGGGTTACCCTTTGCCACTACAACTACGGAAATTGACTTACTGATCAATGCCATGGGCGAGGCTATAAGCGAGATAGACTAGAGAGCCTTTGCAATAGAATTGCAGTAAAACTCGCTATGTTATTATTTAGATTCTGCCGATGAATCGCTGCTTTCAGATTCGGTGTCTTCTAGGGTTTCTGCTTGCCACTTGTACATCTTTTTAATAAAGCAACGGTCTACTCCTGAGAAACCATCGCTAACGATAATTTCATCGCCACGGGTTAAGCATGATGAACCTCGCGTTCTTGTCGCTATATTACTCATAGCCTTGGTAACATCGCAGAAACCCGATAATTCCAATTTATACTCATCTCTGACACCTTTGGTTAGAATAATGGAGTGTCGGTCGCCGTGGAATTCCTTCCAACCGTTAATAGAGCTTGCAAAGCAGATTCGCTTAACCTCATCACCTAGCCTTGAATTAGGTAAGGTGGGTTGAGGGTCGACCTCTGTTATGGTTGTTTGTGTGCAACCAAAAAAAGTCATGGCAGCAAAAATAATTGCAAAATTTCTTATCATTTCAAACCCCTTATGTAGTGTTAATCATAGTTGTCCGCTCGTCCCCTAGCCTTTAATATTTGCAACGTTTCGAGGTTAATTTGGTTTACAAAAATATGTTACCTCATATTTAACATCGCCTCCAAAGGTACCTTAGATTAGTTATTTAATCAGGGAATAGCGTCTTAAATGGGAACATTGTCACTCTTTAGAGTTTAAAAAAGGTGCCCAAGGGGTAATTCAGTTTTATAACAAACGGGTTTCAGTGAAAAACTGCTTTTGACGTGGCTAACGCCCTTAAGTTGAGTAAGACGTTGATCAAGAAATTCCTGATAGCGCTGCAGGTCGGGTGTTATGACTCTAATGAGGTAATCAAACTCTCCAGTCATTAAATAGCACTCCATTACCTCAGGCCAAGATTTTACCTGGTTAGCAAAGCTGTCTAGTTCTTTCTTGACTTGATGATCGAGGGTAACTTGAATAAAAACAGTGACTGGCAGCCCAGCTTTGTTTGGGTCTAGTAAGGTGACGCGTTTGTTAATATAGCCTTTCTCTTCAAGATTTTTTACCCGTCGTGAGCAAGGTGAGGGTGACAAAAATACCTTTTCCGCGAGTTCAATATTTGGAATGGCGGCGTTGCCCTGCAGTATCGACAGTATTTTCCAATCCGTTGCATCTAAAGTATCTTGCGCCATTTTACTATTGCTCCCTAGCTATCCTTCGGTGTGATCTCACCGAATGTAATGGGTAATTATTTAACACCAAATATACATCAAATGCTAATCAGTGATATTAATTGGAGGCTTATAAAGTAATTTATAAGCTGTAGCGCAATTATTGTGCATATAAATTACCTATTGAGCAATAACTGGCATTATTGGCTCGAATTTCCTTTGCTTTTTGACAGGATTTTCCGTGACTTCCCATGCTAATTTAGATGCTTACGAAAACAACTATAATAGCTTTCAGAGGGGTATTGTTATGGCTAAATTTAATGGTACGACAGGCACTCTTAGGTTTACTGAATCAACCGATCTATCGATCCCCGTCCTGTCAATTTTAAACTCTGAGGGTGAGCTGAGAAAAGGCGCCAGATCACCCGTAATAGATAAAGACACCGCGCTAAAAATATATCGTGCCATGACCTATATTCGCGTCCTTGATGAGCGGATGATCTCTGCTCAGCGTCAAGGGCGACTTAGCTTTTATCTGACCTGCGCTGGTGAAGAGGCTGCGGTTGTTGGATCTATCGCAGGGTTTACCGATCGAGATATGGTAATGGCTCAGTATCGAGAGCAAGCTGCTTTACGATACAGAGGTTTCACCTCTGAACAGTTCATGAATCAACTGTTGAGCAATGATCTTGATTTAGGAAAGGGTCGCCAGATGCCTGTTCATTATGGCAGCAGAGCGCTCAATTACATGACCATAAGTTCACCCCTGGCGACGCAAATACCGCAAGCCGCTGGCTATGCCTATGGGCAGAAATTGTCAGGCAACGATGCCTGTACAGTTTGTTATTTTGGCGATGGCGCTGCCTCTGAAGGTGACTTCCACGCTGGCCTGAATATGGCGGCGGTACTTAACTGTCCAGTGGTGTTTGTAGTTAGAAACAATGGGTACGCTATTTCCACTCCCAGCTCGGAACAGTTTGCTGGTGATGGTATTGCCCCACGGGGTATTGGCTATGGTATTAAAACAATTAGAGTTGATGGCAATGATATCTTGGCAGTCTATGCAGCAGGGGTAGCTGCACGGAAGTTAGCTGTTGATACTAGCGCCCCCGTGATGATAGAAACCATGAGTTATCGTCTTGGTGCCCATTCCACTTCCGACGACCCAACAAGTTACCGAAATGCAGAAGAAGAGCAATTATGGGCGGAAAAAGATCCTATTTTGCGTATGAGAAAATGGCTTTTTGGTAAAGGTTGGTGGAGCGATCAACAAGATCATCAGTTAATAACTAATTATAAGAAAGAAATTCTGGATGCTTTGAAATCACAGGAAAAGCGTTCTGCACCCTCTCTTAATGGTTTGATAACAGATGTCTATCAAACACCACCACAGCATTTACAACAGCAGTACGCCGAATTACAGCAGCATATCGACAAGTACCCTGATCATTATTTAGCTAATCCAGATAAGACCAATGGCACTTATCAGTCAGCCTCAGTACAGCTTCCTTAGGGCAACAATCATGGCTCAGATCAATCTTTTACAAGCGGTCAACAGTGCGCTAGATACGGCAATGGATACAGACGATCGCGTTATCTGCTTGGGCGAGGATATTGGTAAATTTGGTGGTGTATTTCGAGCGACCAGTGATTTACAAGATAAGTATGGCAAAGCTAGGTGCTTTAATACTCCAATCACAGAGCAAGGGATAGTTGGGTTTTCAATTGGTTTGGCAGCCCAAGGATCGGTGCCGGTCGCTGAAATTCAGTTTGCTGATTATATCTTTCCAGCCTTTGATCAAATTGTGAATGAGGCGGCTAAATTTCGCTATCGCAGTGGTGATCAATTTAATTGTGGGGGTTTAACCATTCGCGCTCCCTATGGTGGTGGCATTTCGGGTGGCCTTTATCATTCCCAATCGCCCGAGGCCTATTTCTGTCATACACCAGGGCTTAAAGTAGTTATTCCCAGTACGGCATATCAAGCTAAAGGACTGTTACTGGCCGCGATTAGGGACCCAGATCCAGTGATTTTCTTTGAGCCAAAAGCTATATATAGGGCCGAGGTCGGCGAGGTCCCAGAGACTGACTATGTTTTACCCCTAGGTGTGGCCGAGGTAATGACTAAGGGTTCTGATATCACTTTGGTCGGATGGGGCGCCCAGATGCATCAGCTTCATCGGGCCGCGAAAATGGCCGCTAAGGATGGTATTTCCTGTGAGGTGATTGATCTGCGTACTCTACTTCCATGGGATGTTGATACGGTGGCTCAGTCTGTGGAGAAAACAGGACGTCTAATTATTAGTCATGAGGCACCTCGGACAGGCGGTTTTGCCGGTGAGGTTTCAGCCACTATTCAAGAATGCTGCTTTTTGTCATTAGAAGCACCCATTCTGCGCATCACCGGAATGGACACACCGTTTCCATTGGTATTTGAGAAAGAATATATGCCAGACTATTTAAAGGTCTATGAAGCTATTAAAGCCAGCGTTAACTTCTAATAACCGGCTAACTAGGAAGCAGGCTATGAAAACAGATTTTATTTTACCCGACATCGGAGAAGGCATCATCGAGTGCGAAGTGATCGAATGGAAGGTGAAAGAGGGCGACCTCATAAAGGAAGACCAAATTGTAGTGGATGTCAGCACGGACAAAGCTATTGTCGAAATTCCCTCGATGCACTCGGGTCGAGTCACTAAACTTTACTATGGGGCTGGTGATATCGCTAAGGTCCACTCGCCGCTTTACGCCATCGATATTAATGATGTACAGACGTCAGAACCAGTGAGCGAGGAGACAAAGCCTGATCTTAAGCTTGAACTGGTTAAACAACAGCCGATTGCTAAGGACCCCCTCGATAATACTAAGGTGCTAACGACACCAGCAGTACGTAAGTTGGCTCGCCAGAATGATCTTGATCTATCTAAAATTTCAGGGTCAGGGAAGCGCGGGCGTGTGCTAAAAGAAGATGTATTGAGACATTTAGATAAACCTTTGGCTCCGATTGGCCCGACACTTGTTGCCGTAGTGCAGGATCGACGAGAGCCAATTGTTGGGGTGCGTAAAATCATGGCACGGCATCTGAGTGACTCTGTTTCAAGTATTCCGCACTTTACGTTTGTTGATGAAATTGATGTCACCGAACTCATAAAGCTAAGAGCTAGCCTGAAAGTGAGATATGGTAATGATGATTTTAAGATAACGTTGATGCCTTTATTAATGAAGGCTCTTTCTTTGTCTTTATTAGCCTTTCCTATTATCAATAGTCGAGTTGATAGTGACTTTAGCGAACTAACTTACCTTGCGAGTCACAATATTGGCATGGCAGTGGACGGTAAAACAGGGTTGTTAGTGCCTAATGTAAAGGATGTACAACAGCGATCAATAGTTGAAATAGCGCAAGAAATAGGACGTTTAACAGGGGCTGCTCGCTCTGGCATTATTAGTCCGGCAGACTTAAAAGGCGGCACCCTTACCGTCTCTAATATTGGTGCCATTGGTGGTATCTCAGCGGCCCCCATTATTAATAAACCTGAAGTTGCCATTGTTGCTCTGGGTAAAATTCAAGGGCTTCCGCGGTTTGACAGTAATGGCCAGTTAGTTGAACGACAGATTATGACGGTAAGTTGGTCAGGGGATCATCGAGTTATTGATGGTGCCACTATCGCCCGCTTCAATAACCATTGGAAAGCGTACTTGGAAACCCCTGACACTATGATGGCAAATATGATTTAAAGGGGCGGAGTTTAGTTGCTAATAGCGGAATAGCTCTCCAATGTGTTCACAATAATCTGTCCATTTTTCATGACAAATACTGGCTTTTCGAGGGCGCTAATATCTACCAAAGGATTTCCGGGTACGGCAATAATGTCAGCCAGTTTATCGACCTCAATACTGCCTATTTGATCGTCCCATTGCAGAAGTTCAGCCCCTACGCTGGTGCCAGCTTTAATGGCATCCATTGGGCTTAAGCCAGCCTCTATTAGAGTGGCAAATTCCCGTGCACAAACATGGGACTCTACTGCGGATCCACATAAATCTGAGCCAACCGCAATTTTGACCCCCGCTCTATGTGCTTTTCCAATCATTTGAAGCCAGTCATCCCTAAAAGACAAATAAAAGTCATCATTCTTACTTTGTGCCAGCAGCTTTCCGCTATTGGCATAGTAATCTCCCACGTAGATGGTCGGAACATAATAAGTCTGATGTTCAACCATTAGGGCAATAGATTCCTCGTCGAGATAACTGCCATGTTCAATAGACCTTACGCCGGCAATAACAGCTTGATTAATACCAGCTGTGGCATGAGCATGGGCTGCGACTGGAATATTTTGACGAGAGGCTTCTTCTATTGCCGCGCTTAGTTCTTCTGGGCTAAAGGCGACATTTCTTGGATCGTCACCGACAGACATAAATGCGCCAGTCACCATAATTTTTATCCAGTCTGACCCATATTTAATTTCTTTTCTAATAGCCTTACGAATTTCATCTGGACCATCAGCTATTAGTCCGTCGGCGATAACCTGTTGTTCTGGAGAGAAATAATTTATGTCACCTCCACCTCCGGTGATCGAGATATAGTGGGCAGCACCTGTAAGGCGAGGGCCGATAAAAACGCCTTCGTCAATAGTTCTGCGAATATCTTGGTTAGCATAGTAGACATCGCCATCGCCCATGACTCTGATGGTGGTCCATCCCGCTTTTAGCAAACGTTGGAGATTTGATAGTCCTAGCAGCGCTTTATAGGCCGAAGAGCTTTGCAGGTGGCCACTCTGATAATCATCTTTATACAGCAATGGATGCTCGTGGGCATTAATCATTCCAGGCATAAGAGTGGTGCCTGGAAGGTCTATTCGTATTGCGTCGTTTGGGATTTTGGTGAGATCCACAATGGAGGTGACTTTAGAATCCGTTACTATGACCGCTTTATTTTTCAGCAGATCATTTGATATCCCATCGATTACACCATCGGATATCAAAGCGTATTGTTCGGCATATGTGTTTGGTGAGAGGCTAATAACGAGCACAATGACAAGCGTACACAGAGCTTTTAATCTAGGCATACTATATTTTCTCCTTGAATTAATGTTTTAATTATATACTGGTTGTAAACTATTTTATTAACAATAATTATTCACAAACTTAATAGTTAACGGTCACTTTTAGCTAACATAAGATTTATTAAAGGACAGACATCTGTGGAAGAAAACAATCCTAGGAACACCTTTGATCGCGCAATAACCTTATTGAAAAATGGCGCGCAAGATGAGGCTGAAGCACTTTGTCGATTGTGGCTGTCCGAAAATACTCGAGACGTCAACTTTTTGTCCTTATTAGGTAGCATATTGCTCCGCAAAAACGATTTTGAGGAGGCCGAAGAAGTTTTAAGAACGGTGACTCAGATAGCACCTGGCTACCCTAATGTGCACGAAGACTTAGGCACAGTGATGCTAAACCTTGGAAAGCCGGAAGAAGCTTTAATCTCGTTGCAAAAGGCGATCGAGGCGAACCCAAAAAGTGCCAGTGCATTTTCTAAACTGGGGGGTGCACTAAAAAGCTTAGGTAGAGATGAGGCGGGCGATGCTGCTTTAAAACATGCCTCCGATATGTCGCCTATTCAGGCTAATTTAGAAAAAGCGACACAGCTATTTGCGGAAGGAAAGTTTCGTGAGGCGGAGGCTATTGCCAAGGAATTACTGGCGGCCAATCCACGTGATGTGAATGCTGGACTTTTACTTGGCAGGGTTGCACTCCACGCACGTGCCTTTAACGAAGCCGAGAAGCTACTGCGGAAAGTGGTAGAGATGGCGCCGAGATTTATGATTGCCTGGCATGATCTGGGGACGGCACTTAAAGAACAAGGTAAAGAAGAGGAGGCTATTAAGGCTCTTGAGCAAGCTTTAGAGATGGAGCCAAACAATGCTTCATCTCATTATTATTATGCGGCAGCCTTAGCGATGGCGGGGCGAACTGAGGACTCGGCGGCTGCTTATAAGCGCGCAGTATCTCTCGATCCAGATTTGGCTGGAGCCTATATCGGCCTTGGACACGTGTTAAAAACGCTGGGTGATCAAGAAGGAGGCATTAAGGCCTATCGAGCAGCTATTGCACTTCGCCCCAATTTTGGCGAAATTTACTTTAGCCTTTCAAACCTAAAAACATTCCGCTTTAGTGACACTGAAATTGAGGATATGGTTGAGCGTATTAATCAGGACTCTCTTCCTTCAGAGTCGATAGTGCATTTCGCTTTTAGTTTAGGTAAAGCCTTTGAAGATCAAAAAAACTACGATCTTGCTTATCAATATTATAGTCAGGGTAATGAAGCGCACCGAAATAGTATTGTTTATGACCCGGTCCAAACAGAGGTGGCTCACACCAAGATTAAAGAAACCTTTAGTCAAAATTTTTTTGACAGAATCAAACAAACAGAAGTCGGTGTTCAAGACCCTGCACCGATTTTTATCATTGGGCTTCCACGATCAGGATCAACCTTGCTGGAACAAATTTTGGCTAGCCATAGTCTAGTCGATGGCACCAGTGAACTGCCTGATCTTGGTATTGTTTCACAGATGATTACCGATAAAGCGCAAGACAGAGTTTTTCCTGGTGGCATTCTTCAAATGAGTGATACTGAGATAACGCATTTGGGGCAGGAGTATATTGATAGAACGCAACGACATCGTCGCGGAGCACCATTCTTTACCGACAAGATGCCGAATAATTTTGCTCACGTAGGCCTTATAAAAGCAATAATACCTAATGCAAAGATTATAGATGCCCGTCGCCACCCTCTAGATAGTTGCGTAGGTTCTTTTAAACAACATTTCGCCAAAGGGCAAACATTTACCTATGACATGTTCGAGTTGGGCGAGTTTTACCTTCAATATGATCAGTTAATGACTCATTGGGATGATGTGTTACCTGGTAAGGTTTTACGAGTTCAGTATGAAGATGTTGTTCAGGACTTGGAGACACAAGTTAAGCGTATTTTAGACTACTGTGGTCTTCCTTTTGAGAAAGCGTGTGTGAATTTTCACGAAACAAAACGATCCGTTAGAACCGCGAGTTCTGAGCAAGTCAGGCAACCAATCTACAACAAATCAATGAATACGTGGCAACGGTTTGATGCACATATTGGTCCACTAAAAGAAATTTTGGCACCTTTGTTAAATGAATCTGACCCAACTATTATAGTGCGGTAACCTCAATGAATTTACCTAAGTTAATTGCGACCTCGGTGGTAAGAGGTAGTGAAAAAGGACAGAGTCATGGTGGCGTTTATACCATCGACTTTAATAGTCAGGAGGTAGAGCAACATATTGACTGGAATGATGGTGATATTGATTTTTCAGGGCGTGGTTGGGATCGAGGGCTTCGGGGTATTGAGTTCATTGATCAAGAAGTATGGATTGCCGCCAGTGACGAGCTTTTTTGCTACAGCCCCGAGTTCGAGTTGCTAGGATCTTATCGAAACGAATATCTAAAGCATTGCCATGAAATAAGTCGACGTGATCATTTACTGTTTTTGACATCAACCGGTTATGACAGCCTGTTAGTATTTAATCTCAACACTAAGAGTTTTAGCTGGGGCATATATGTTTCGCGAAACGGTGATGACTGGACGGGACAGCGATTTGATCCTATGGCTCAAGGTGGCCCTCCGTTCTCAAATAACTACCATATCAATATGGTACATGTTGCAGAGACCGGTGTTTACTTCAGCGGATTACATACACGTGCATTGTTAAGACTTGCATCTGACATGAGTATCGCGAAGGTTTGTAGTCTTCCTGAAGGAATACACAACGCGAGACCTTTTCTTGAAGGTGTGATATTTAATGACACTAAGAGTGATGTGATACGCCATGTGAGCCGAAATAGTGGGTCTATTGCATTGCCGGTTCCTGTGTACAACACAGAAGAGCTGCAGTTCCATGGGGTTGACGACACCAAAGTTGCCAGGCAGTCATTTGGCCGTGGACTTTGCGTGGTAAGCGATCGTTTGATAGCGGCTGGTTCTTCGCCGTCGACCATCAGTTTATATAATGTTGAGTCTAAGGAGCGTATTGCGGCTGTAAATTTAACCATGGACATCCGCAACGCGATACATGGGCTAGAGGTCTGGCCTTTTTGATTTATCCACGCAATAGACACAAAAAAGGCACGCTAAGCGTGCCTTTTTTGTTGGTGTGAAACCTAGAAATAGCGTCTTAGTGAAATACTATAATTTCTGGGTCGTACCACGTTGTCACTGTTGCGGCCATAGAACGGATCGAAATCTGAGGAATCTTTATAAGACACGCCTCGTTCGTCACCGATGTTGCTTAGACTCAGTTGAGCTTTCCAATCACCCATTTCGTAACCCATTACGAGATCAGAGATCCGATAGTCACCTTGTGCTTGCCTCGGCGCATTACCACCGTCATTGACTTGATTGAGCGAGTCTCCGCTATAACTATGTTGGAAACGAACATAGGCATCTCCGCCATCAAACAGGTCTAATTGGGTCGTATATTCCAAATAGAGCGAGTATGAGGTGTCAGCAAATAGCGGCAGGTCTGACTTTGATGTCAATCCTAATGGGGCTTGGCCGCCAGGGAAGCGAGGGTCAGCATAACTTTCGGGCGCATCCACATAGGCATGAAAGATCCTTGTAATGTTAAATCCTACTTGAAGGTTTTCACCTATCACTGCCTTAACGTCCAGGTCAGCACCACTAATGGATGCATCTCCCAAATTTGCCACTACCGCTTGCCACGGCTCGCCGATAGCGAAGCTTGGGTCGGTTACCTCTAGCTGCATATCGTTCCATTGCATTTCGTAAAGGGTCGCATTAACCTGAACCTTACCGTCATTCCAGGTTGATTTCAGGCCAAATTCAGTGTTTTCGACAATATCAGAGCCGTAGTCAACAGGCAGGGTTGGGATGCCTCTACCTCGGTTCGTGCCGCCTACTCGATAACCTTCTGAGTATATACCCCAGACCATTAAGTCGTCGGTTAGATCATATTGCAGTCCGAATTTGGGTATAAAGCCATCATCTGAAGCGCTGCGACCTGGTGTGGCTAGGTTTGGATTGCCCGCTGGTTTTTCAACGAAGTACTCTATATTTCTATCGACCTCATACCAGCGTCCGCCCGCCAGTAACGATAGGCGATCTGTCAGTTTGATATCAATTTCACCGAAAAATGCTTTGTCTTCACGCTGCGTGGTTTGATTTGAGCGCCACCAAGCATCGGTTGGCGCGATGGTCAGATTGTAATAGGCAGCATATCCAGCCCAGGCTGCAAACGCAGGTGAGTTGGCGTAGCCGTCAACATAACTTCTAAAGTCCCAAGTTTCATCAGAGTCCATATAAAATGCACCCACAGTCCAATCGACTTTGTCACCGCTGCCGGTTAGACGAACTTCTAGTACGTCAGATTTGTTTTCTTGAATGTTAGTTAGATATCCAACGGGGTCTGTGCCAAAATCGTATGTTGCATACCCCAAATAGGTGCCGAACGTATACATGAAGTAGGCGGTATAGGTTTGAGTGTCGTGTTGATAAGCCGTTTCGCGATCATAGTAAGATCCCGCTACGGTTAACTGAGCAAACCCAAGATCTCCTTCTATCACTAAACTGGTTTGTGTCCAGTCATCAGTTCGGAATTCGTCATAGAATTTGACCGTTTCAAGATCACCGACCGTACCGTCCATGTCATTAAAACCATTGGCTGTAATGTCTTGAAAGTTTGAGCTTAAAGTGGCGGTCCAGTCATCTGAGACAAGCCATCGTGCTGATATTCGCCCGCCAGACCATTCTACATTATTAATATCGTTTTCAACGCTTCCAGCATTAGTCTTAAGGCCGCCAAGGCCGCTATAGGCGTCTACTACAGTCGTTCCAAGTACGCTGTCAATAAAACCACCATCTTCGGCACTAAAGCCTGATAGTCGAATTGCCAACTTATCTTTTATGACAGGTATGTTAACCGTGGCGTCAAAGTCATACCCATTATCACCCTTTGCAACGCCTGACATACCTAGGCCAATGTCGCCAGAAAACTCTGACGCATCTGGCTTATTTGTGATCACACGGATGGTGCCAGTTTGTGATGAGGCACCAAATAAGGTTGATTGAGGGCCAGCCAAGGCTTCCACTCGAGCAATATCAACGGGGTAGACGTCGGGGGCCATTGACGTCATCGACATGGGCTGTTCATCTAAATATATAGCGGCTGTTGGATCGACTAAAAAACCGCCACCGTCGCTTACACCACGAAAGACAATAGTATTTTGACCTGGCGCCGTAGTTTGCACGCTAAGATTACCGACAAATCGGGAAAAGTCTTCAAGGGTAGTTATGCCGCGTTTTTGAATATCATCGCCTGACAGACTCTGAATTGTCATCGGGATATCTTGGCTTGATTCAGATCGCTGCCGCGCGGTAACGATAATCTCTTCAAGAGACGCTTGCTGACCTAGCGCTATAGGTGCCCCTACTACTAAACCTAAAGCCGTCGCCATAGAGGTAACGATTAACTTCTTTTGAATTGAAGATTTTCTGTGTGATTGGTCCAAACTAGCCATTATTCTACCCTCAAAAATGCCCGTTAAAGCCTGTTATATTAAGGTAATACTACGTTATTTCGGCCTTGAGCTGTTGATATAATCTCAGTTAATGTACATATATGTCATGCGACTCGTCAAGCGGTCTTGTCGCATTTCTAATGGTTCCTACCCCTTAGGGTAGTGCATTTTTTTGTTTAGGTAAATATTTATTTGGGGATGGAAACACGGGGTATAACGCTAATAAGTTTAACTCTGAGAGAGATTAAGTCCGAATACCGCCTTACGTGAGGCAGGCAGAATAATTTATCGAGTGCGCATGCTTATGGGCCTCATCAACTTTTGCTTAAAGCCTTATCGGTTGACTTGTCGATCTTCTCATTTTACTGTTAGGTAAATTCAGCGTTGAGATGAGTGGTAAGGTCTATGGATATTGGGGTTCCTCTAAAAGAGTTGGGTGAATACGATATTGCTCCTCTGAGAGACGCGATTATGAAACTGCCAGAGGAATGCTGGACGGGAAATACTTTTCGCCAGCTTGAGTATGAGGTTCATCAGCAAACTCAGTCGATGGTAATGATTTTTACTGATGGTTCAGGGTGGCCGAATATAGAGGTAACTAAAGAACCCGGCTGGGATTTACTGGCCGAACAGGCCTTTCCGCTTATGAACAAAATCCTTAAAGACCATTATCCGCCAGGAGGCACCATTATTAGAGCAATGGCCGCGCGTCTTCAGGCAGGAGGTGTCATTAAGCCTCATTCGGACGAACATCCTTCTTTTCATCATGGCCATCGAATACATATACCTATATATACCAATCCTCGTGTCCGATTCATGATAGGAGGAAGGCCTTATCAATTTGAAGTGGGTAAGGTTTACGAGATTAATAACCAAAAACGGCACAGCGTCATGAATAAAGGCGCCGAAGGTCGTATTAACTTTATCTTTGATTATGTTCCTCCAGATCATTAGTAATTAATCTCCTTGTGCAGTCGGTACTAGAGAACAATCATCCCAACGTCTAATGGCAAGCTAAAGCACTTCCAGTGCTATGTATCTTGATAGATAATGCTGGCCTCATAATTAATCTCAGGTGGAATCTCTGAGATAGTTGCAGCCTATTTAATTAAAGGAATTAAAATGGAAGTCGATGATCACGTTGTTATTATCGGAGCTAGTCATGCAGCAGTTCAATTAATGATCAGCCTTCGTCAACAGGGCTGGTTAGGTGCGATCACCACTATTAGTGATGAACCACATATGCCTTATCAGCGACCGCCGCTCTCAAAATCCTATTTGGACGGTAGTGTTGAAGCAGATCGGTTAGTTCTTCGTGCCGCAGAAACATATGACAAACTAAAAGTCGACTTTAAGCTTGGGTGCAAAGTAACGTCAATTGATGCAAGAAATAAACAACTCAATTTAGATACTGGCGAAAAAATAGGATTCACCAAATTAGCTCTTTGCACAGGCGCGCGGGTTAGGCAATTAGACTTACCTGGATCTGAGTTAGAGGGAGTCCACTATTTGCGCACGATGGATGACGTTAAAGCCATTCGTCAGTCGGCGAAAAAAGCCAGCCGAGCGGTTATTATTGGAGGTGGCTATATAGGGTTAGAAACAGCGGCATCACTGACTAAGCTTGGCATTAAGGTTACTGTGTTGGAGACCGAGACTCGATTATTAAAACGTGTAGCATCAGAGCAGGTCTCGGAGTTTTATAAACGTCTTCATGAGGAAGAGGGTGTGGAGATTAGACTAGGCTCAAAGGTCGTGGCGTTACAGGGTAATAGCCAAGTGAAGAGTGTGGTCTGTGATGATGATAGCCATAGCGGCGCAGATATGGTGATTATCGGTGTTGGCGTGATTCCCAACACAGAACTTGCCAGTGAAGCGGGATTGGTTGTCGAAAATGGTATTGTGGTAGATCAATTCGCACAGACCAGTCACCCTGATATTGTTGCTGCAGGAGACTGCACCTTTCATCCAAATGCTTTGCTGAAAAAGTCTCTTCGATTAGAGTCTGTCCCCAACGCTTCAGAACAGGCTAAGGCGGCGGCGGCCAGTCTGTGCGGGATAAAAAAAGCTTACTCAGAACTTCCTTGGTTTTGGTCTGATCAGTTTGATGTCAAACTTCAGATTGCAGGCATTAGCCAAGGCTACACTAAAGCGGTGGTCCGTGGTGATGCTAGTGCAGGCCGCAGTTTCTCAGTCTTTTATATTAAAGATCAGTATGTTATTGCAGCTGATTGTATTAATCGGCCTAAAGATTTTATGGTGGCCAAAAAGTTAATTTTGCAACAATCTAAAATTGATGTCGCTGCCTTGGTAGACGAGAGTAGTGAGATCAAAAAACTATTAATTAATGGAGAACAGTAGCAATGCCAGCAATAACCTATATTGAATTCGACGGCACTGAATATCATGTTGATGTAGCAGTGGGAAATAGCGTAATGGAGGGTGCGTTAAACAATATGATTGACGGTATTGTCGCAGAGTGCGGCGGTTCTTGCGTGTGCTGCACCTGTCATTGCATGATCGATCCAGAGTGGTCAGAGGTTGTTGGTGAAGCGAATGATGAAGAAAATGAACTGCTGGAAATGCTCGATGTGCGTGAGCCAACGAGTCGACTGAGCTGTCAAGTTCAGGTCACAGATGAAATGGACGGTATGGTAGTGCGGTTGCCTGAATCTCAATACTAATAGGCATTTAGTGTCTGGGCGAGATAACATACTGATAAATATGGCAAACATTGATTGCTAACCTAAAGAGGGTGCTATGAGTAGGCTGTTTTACAAGCCAGTTACAAGCCAGTTACAAGCCAGTTACAAACCTGCTAATAACGCTTGTAACCTATTGTTTTTATTAAGCTAAATTTAGCCCAACTATTGAGTGGGAATAGAATGATTTGTATTAAAACAGATATTCCGCAAGAGATTTGCGATATAGATGATGAGTTGAAAGCTATCTATCACAGCAAAGACACAATATGTATTTGGGTGTTTAAAACTAGGGAAGATAGAAACAGATTCATGGATGACACAGCTGGAATGCTTAAAGATGACAGAGAAAAACATTTTGAATCTTTTTATGTTTAAAAAAGTCGCACACTGTGTAACAAGAGAATGGCAGTTTGTTGATATTAAAGATAAATTTTAAGAAAAGATTTTGATTGCGGTAGATAAAAAGTTACACGCTTTTATTTTCGTGCTTGTAGCCCTTTGTCTATAAGGCTTTGTAAATCAGCAACTATTGAGTGGGAATAAAAAAACCCTCTGAAACCCTTATAGAATATGGATTATTCTCGACAAAACTTTTATGTTCTTCCAAAGAAGGAAGTTTTTTGAGGCTTATATTATAGATACGGTTTTGTACCTGAAAGTACAGCACTTCAACTTACTCAGAATTATGCAGCACTTTTTAATTACATATGAAGGATCTATAAAATGATGAAACTGCATGGCTTCTCCTCCAGCAATTACTACAACGTCCCGAAACTCGCATTTTTGGAGAAAGGCATCCCATTTGATGAAATTCAGTCTTACACTGGCGTCAGTCAAGATTACAAACCCGAGTATTTGGATAAAAGCCCTCTAGGCAAGGTGCCTGCACTTGAAACGCCAGAAGGATTCATTAGCGAATCGCGGGCGATTTTAGAGTATATCGAACGGATGTATCCGCAACATTCACTGCTGCCGGCTACGCCCTTTGGTATTGCGAAGGTTCAGGAGTTGTCGCAGTTTATTGAATTATATTTTGAACTTGTAGCCCGGCGTTTGATTTTGAACCTTATAGCCGGCACCCAACCCGATGACAGCGTCTTAAAAGAAGTCGAGACCAGCCTCAATAAATCAGTGGCCGCGCTATCCAAGCTATCCACTTTTGAGAAGTTTGCTTATGGTGACCGGTTCACCCTAGCGGATATCGCAGCGATTTTGAATTTGCCAGTGGTGCGTAGTGTTGGCAAAAAATTCTTGGGCAGAGACCCGTTATCAGCAGTACCAGGTTTAGATGCCTACTGCATTCGTATGGAAGACCGACCCCATGTGAAAAAAATACGCGCTGACGCCGCTGCTGATATGCCGGATTTCATGTCGCATCTAAAATTCATATATGGGATATAGTTGCAAAAATTTTATGCCATCTACGCCGATACGAATTCCTCTATAGATTTATGTGCAACAAAGGCTAAAAGGTCTTACAAAGCATTCTAAAAACCCAGTAAATACAGGGGTTTTGGAGGGGGCAATCACTGAGTGGGAGTAGATGATTAGGCGTAACGCATTGATTTAATAGAATAATTTATTAAAAAATTGTAGAAAAATGAAGAATAACTATAGAATTTTGTGTGCACTCATTGCATGGGCAGTGCTATCTCTTAGATTTGTCGATATGTTGATAATCGGTGAGTACAGTAGTGTTGCTGAAACATTGTTTGTCTATTTTGGGTATTTCACAGTTTGGGCTAACATCCTTATTGCGCTTGCGCTTACGGCACCATTACTTAATCCAGATAGAAAGTTAGCTAATTTTTTCAAGCGTCCTGCCGTTCGTGCAGCCCTTGCATCTTATATTCTTATGGTGTCGGTTGTTTATCATATGCTGATCGTGCCTTATTGGAATCCTCAAGGTTTCACTTGGGTGACCGCTACAGGCTTGAATACAGTCATGCCCATTCTCTATATTATCGATTGGTTATTCTTTGCTGAAAAGCGACCGATTTTTTATAAACATCTTCCCTATTGGCTCATATTCCCTGCCGTGTATGGAGTAACATCAATTATCCGGGGGTTATTAACCAATGTTTACCCTTATCCATTTTTGAACGTAACTGAGCTAGGCATTGGAAATGTATTATTCAATATGTTTGGATTAGTTGCAGTTTTTGCGGTGGTTGGCCCTATTTTTATCGGGGTAGCACATCTGATTTCTGATAGAACCAAAACCGAGAGTTAGGAGTAGGGCGGAGTCTTTATTTATAAGGCAAGCTAACTAGGTTACAGAGTAGTTACAAACTATTCTTTATTGCTCTGTGACCCTTTTATACAAAGAGTTATTTTGAATTGCGCTTACTGTGCTGTTTCTGCGTTCTTGTGTTATCTTCTACTCACGCCAGACTGATTAAAAAAATAAATTTTAAATTATGAAACTTAAAGCTCTATTTCTTAGCACTATGATTCTTTCTATGAATCTTTTTTCACTCGAACAACAAAGTGAGAAATTAAGAATACTGGTTTATAACACTCACGGGCTTCCTGAAATATTTATAAGTGACAATCCAAAGATGCGCTTTCCTGTCATAGGTAAAAAAACTCAGGACTTTAGCATCGCCTTACTCCAAGAAGACTATTCGCATCATGAAGAGTTGTTATCTGGCTTAGCTAAAGAAAGCCTAGCTATTCGTGGTGGTTTGGGTGGCCGTTTAATATGCCCCTTCTGCACTGGTTCAGGATTAACGTCTGTATTCAATCTACCTAAAAATTGGACCGTAGAAGTAGAAAATGAAACTTACGAAACTTGTTCGGGCTGGTTAAGAGGAGCCAATGATTGCTTTGCGTATAAAGGCTTTCAAATAATAAAAATAACTCTGCCAAGCAATAAAAGATTTTTTGTAGTTAATACGCATATGGATGCAGGTAAAAGAAATTCCGATAGGGCATCAAGAGAGAGACAATTAGAGCAAATTATCTCAACTATAAAGCAAAGAACGACTACTGAAGCTTTAATTGTTGCTGGAGATCTTAATCTGAATTCTAAGAATCCTGGAGACGTAAAACTCTTAGAAAACTTCAAGGAAGAGCTGAGATTAACAGATTCTTTTACAGGGCATAAAATAAGTAAAAAGTGGACTATATTGGATTACATTTTATACAAGCAAGGTGAAGAGTTAGAGTTTAAGATTATTTCTGTAGGAGAAGATGACTCATTTGTCACAGAAGAAGGCCCTTTAAGTGACCATCCTGCTCTGATTATAGAAGTGTCAATTTAATGGGTGGATCTTTTAGTTAACAAGTGACGGCTACTCCCACTCCATAGGTAATACCCTCTGAAATCCTTTTTATAAAGGCATTTAAAAAAATTTGTATCTACTTTGTATTAATTTTTAGCTCTGGATAAGTTGGATCCCAATCCTGCAACCATGACCACTATTCTGCGGCAAAGATTTTTCTGCTCGATATGTTACGTGAGATTGGAGAGTAACTTCGTTTACAATAAGGCTTATGGGAAATTGAGTTGATCGTGAGACACACAGAAATCAACCGCAAATATTGTAAACTACTTGTAAGGTCAGTTTTGTTCCCCGCAAACTGTTGCTAAAAAAAGGGCTTGTAGAAGTGAAGCTATTGAATGGGAATAAAAAATGAATTACTTTCGCCCTGTGTACCCTTTCTTGCTGGGGTTGTGTTTTATTTTATGGTCTACAACGTTTTTTAAATTAGCCCTTCTAAACAGCTTGGGGCAGATTGCTCTGTTCACTGTAGTGGTATGTATACCAATCTGGCGTACTGGCCGTATGAGCTACGTAGATATTGGCTGGCCTTGGGGACTAGTCTTACTGGGTATCATCAGCTTTTGTTTTAGTGAAGGTTACTGGCTGCGGTCTCTTGTTGTTAGCAGTGTGGTTATTTTGATCGGGCTTCGCATGGGGTTAGGTGCTCTAAAAATGTGGCGCTTGGGTTTTTTGAAAAAAGAGTTCCCTCGATATCAATATCAACGCATAGTCTGGAAAGAAGAAGGCAAAAATAACACAGCATTAGCCTTGCAGATAGATGCTATTGCGCAAGGTTTAGCGAATGCCTCATTTTTAGCTTTTCCTGTTTTTATTATTGCCTCAAATGGTGACCAAGAATTTTCGGTACTAGAAATAGTGGGGCTTGTTATTTGGATTTTGGCATTTTCGATGGAATCCATAGCTGATTTCCAGAAGGTTCGTTTTCTTAAAGAAATGAAAAGAGCAGGTAAGCATCGGCAAGTGTGCAATGTTGGCCTGTGGAAATACTGCCGGCACCCTAACTATTTTGCTGAGTGGATGGTGTGGAATGGCCTAGTAATCGCGGCTATTCCATCTTGGCTGTCACTTAAAGGTTTTGAAAGCGAGCCAGTATGGTTGTTACTAGGGATAGGGCTTTTGTTGGCCTCCAAATTTATGTACACCACCTTAGTTTATACAACAGGAGCGGTGCCTTCTGAATATTACTCAGTACAGAAAAGACCCGACTACAAAGACTATCAACAGCAGACAAATCGTTTTTTCCCAGGACCAATAAAACGTTGATAGTAATCCAGGTGAATTTCTTTTTGGGTTAGGGTATAAGTGTTGGAGTAGTACTCAGGCAAAGTCGTCACTAAATGGAAATAAATTATGGAACCAAATTTTCATGCTTTACAGCTAATATCAGAGATTGCTTTAGGTATCGTTGGCTTTTCAGCAATATTAATTGGGCTAAGCAGAACTACAGATGGATTTAGTGATCCTGATGATTTTCGGATTCAGCTTTTAACCTATTCTGCTTTTGGAGCTATGTTTGGCGGTATTCTCCCCTTCGCTATCTTTAATATTCAGAATTTGGAATTATCGTGGGTAATTATTTGTTGGGCTATATGCCTTTATTCAGTTGTAGGATTGTTAGTTTTTCCCAAAAAAATGCTTTCTTTACGAAAAGAAGGACATAAAAAGATTTTCCCTATTAAACTTTTTGTATTTCAAACAGGAATACTCTCAATAAACTTTATCCTCTCTGGATTAATGATCGTTGGTTATTTGACGGCGATTTCGAATATTTATATTGTTTGTTTAGTTCTATTTCTATTACAAAGCACCATGGCTTTTATAAGAACGATGTTTGTAAGGGTAAATTAAGCCGTACAACCTTCGAATAGGTGAGTCAAAGTAACTGGGAAATGAGAGAGTTAAAGATAATAACTTGCAATACTCTCAACACTCTCAACACTCTCAACACTCTCAACACTCTCAACACTCTCAACACTCTCAACACTCTCAACACTCTCAACACTCTAGGATTCTTCTATGATGAAAATGGGGGGCCGGGTTACGCTGATATTATTAGATCTACTCCGCATGGGCGAGTCTCTTTTGGTCATTCTGAAGTAAAAGGTTACCAGCACTGGGGTGCAGCAGCGGCTAAAGGGCGGTAGATCAGGTTTATAATTATTTATAGGTACTTTTGTTCTGCAGCTGCTTATGGCGATGTCCTCTCAGATCAATCTGTTCTAATTGACGACCGAAGTCCCGCCATCGATTGGAATAATCTGTCCAGTAATAAAGGCACCTGCCTTTGATGCGAGCATAATGGCAACGCCTGCGATATCAGTCGCTTCGCCCCAGCGACGCATGGGGATGGTTTTCAACTCTTTCTCAAAGGCTTCCTGGTCACTACTCAAAAACTCAGTCATTTTTGAATAAAAGCGGCCAGGGGCAATGGCATTAACGCGAATGTGATCCTTGGCTAATTCAGTTGAGAGTATACGGGTGACCTGGTGGATAGCTGTCTTGGACACGGCATAACTAAAGTTATCGAGAGCGTTGCCTACTATCCCAGCAATGGAACCAATATTGATAATGCTGGCGGTGTTGTCCGCAGTGGCGTTCTTTTTTAGCAATGGGGCCAGAGCTTGAATCAGGAAGAAGGGGCTTTTGACATTGACATTCATGGTCTTGTCCCAGCCTTTCTCTGGGAACTCACCGAAAGGTGCGCCCCAACCTGCACCGGCATTGTTTACTAACACATCAATATGTTGCTCACGGGATATTAATTCGGAAACAAGATGCTGCAAGCCATCAGAGGTCGTGATATCGCCCGGAATGGCAATACATTCACCGTACTGATTGAGTTCTGCTGCGGCACTGATACAGGCTTCGGCTTTGCGAGCAGTGATATATACGCGTTTGGCCCCGGCTTCAAGAAAGCCTTGCGCCATGTATGAGCCCAGTCCACGGCTACCTCCGGTGACAACGCAGATTTTATCTTGCATAGAAAATAACGATTCGATCATCTCTCATTCCTTGTTCGGTTTTTAGTTAACTGTTGATATTTTAGCTCTTTGCTTTGGTGTGATTATTCGGTGAATGATATCAACAAAAACACCCCGACAAGTGTCAATACTGTAAGCATCAGCCATGCACTGGATCCAACTGCAAACATTTTTTCTTAAGCCAAATTATCATCAAATATGGTCTTTATCAATGTTTGGTTTTCTGTGCCCCACTTGCACCAAGAGTCTAAAACTGGATTTAGAGATTTACCAAATGGAGTGAGAGAATATTCTACTTTAGGGGGTATAACTTCAAACACCTTGCGGTCAATCAATTGATCTCTCTCCATTTCCCGTAGTTGCTTAGTTAACATTTGCTGGGTAATGGGCGACAAAATTCTTTTTAATTCTCCAAACCTGATGGGGCCTCTGCGTAAATTGTAGATAATAGATATTTTCCACTTGCCGCTAATCAGCCATAAGGAGTTTGCAATTGGATTGTTTAGTTGTTTAGTCATAGTTTGTATTTATATACTAGTATGATTATATTGTCTACTTGTTAAAATCACCCTAGTCGATATATCATACCGTCAAAGGGCGATATTTTCGTCATCGATAATCATCTAAAGGGAAAACAAGCATGTCAGAACAGACTTCAACAGAAATTAGATCAACGGTAACTAGTGAAGGGAATGTAGAAATCTCTATTGCTAGGGTAGAAAAGCCGACGCCTTCAGAAAATGAAGTGTTAATTAAAGTAGAGGCGTCTCCTATTAATCCGTCGGATCTTGGGCTTCTGATAAGTTTTGCAGCCGATCTTGATAGTTTGAGTGTTTCAGGTTCTGGCGACAACACCGTAGCAAAAATGAAAATACATCCGGGACTAATGGGGGCAATGAAGCCAAGATTAGATGAGTCCATGCAGGTAGGTAACGAAGGTGGTGGCGTGGTTGTCGATGCAGGTGCAAATGCCAAGCATTTGATCGGTAAGACAGTGGGTGTTGCTGGGGGTGCAATGTATTCCCAGTATCGTTGTGTTTCAGCACAGAGCTGTCTGGTGATGGAAGAGGGTACAACGCCAGCCGAAGCATCATCTTCATTCGTCAACCCATTGACCGCGTTAGCATTTGTTGAAACCATGAAAATGGAAAATCATACAGCCATCATCAACACTGCTGCAGCGTCTAACCTTGGTCAAATGTTGGTTAAAATCTGTAAAGATGATGGTGTTCCATTGGTTAATATCGTCAGAAAACCTGAGCAAGTGAAAGTTCTTAAAGATCTGGGTGCCGAGTATGTTTGTGATACCAGTGACGCTGACTTTATGAAAGATTTAGTTAGTGCTTTGGTAACGACCGGTGCGACCCTAGGCTTTGACGCCACAGGTGGTGGTAACGAAGGTAAACTACCAGGACAGATACTCGCGGCAATGGAAATAGCTGCAAACAAAACGGCTAAAGAATACAGCCGCTATGGGTCTGATACCTACAAGCAGGTCTACATCTACGGCGGGCTTGACCAAACACCAACAGTGTTGAACCGATCATTTGGCATGCAGTGGGGCTTAGGCGGTTGGTTGCTGACCCCAATGATTGGTAGAATAGGTATGGAACGCTTCGGGCAGATGCGTGAGCGAGTGGCCAAAGAGATTACCACCACCTTTGCCAGCCATTACACTCAGGAAATATCTTTTGAGGAGATGCTACAGCCGGACATTATTAAGGCTTACGCAAAACAAGGCACTGGGGCAAAATACTTAGTAAATCCCCACAAATAGTAATTTTATAATCCTATTTAATTTAACGAACTTGAGAAAATAGCTATGCCAGAGATGACTTTACTAGGTTGGTTTCACACGATATTCGGAGTGTTAGCATTAGGGTCTGCTTTTTACACTTTGCTAAAATACAAGGCAATTTCACTGGATTCGTTATCAGGGAAGCTGTATGTGTATATCACCATTTTTGTTGCTGGATCCGCCTTGGGAATATATAACCAAGGCAGTTTTGGCATTGCACATGTCCTTGCGGTGTTAACGCTAGTGGCAGTTGCCGGTGGCATCATTATGGAAAAGTTCAAGCTTTTTGGGTCTTATTCTAAGTACTTTCAAGCGCTAGGCTACTCAAGCACATTACTTTTTCATATGATTCCAGCGATCACTGACTTCTTGAGGCGCCTGCCCCTTGGCGACCCCTTCGTTGACTCTTTCGATGATCCTTTAGTGCTTGGGTTTCATAAGGCATTTTTGCTGATTTATCTAGTAGGCTTAGCTACCCAGATGCGATGGTTAAAGAAATCAGACGCTCTCTAAACGTCCTGTTCGTCAAATGAAAAAGGAGTTAATGGCATAGTGTCGTTAACTCCCTTTAGTGGACGGTTCAATTTAGGGCTACTCATAGGGTAAATTAATGCTGTAGGATCAACAGACGTGTTTTGGATAGACATAGAGGCCGCAATAAGGGGTTAAATATTAAAGATAATACTGACTACGCTTATGAAGTGTTTAATGAGCTAGAAATTAAGAGAGCTATAGTGCAACTCAGCAATTTCGAAGGATGTAAATTTGTTGGTTGTAACTTTTTAGAAGCGCAATTTAATGAATGCAAATTTACCGATTGCGAGTTCAAAGATTCTAATCTTAGTTTAATCAAATTTAATAAATCAAAGTTTATTGAAACAGACTTCAAGAATTGTAAGTTAACAGGCGTTAACTGGACGACATTGAATTGGGGTAATTTGATTGTAACAGCGCCAATATTTTTTGAATCATGCGATATATCTTTTTCCATTTTTAGTTCATTAGAGTTACAAGAAATATCATTTCAAGATTGTAAGGCCCACGATGTAGATTTTTCAGAATGTAATTTGAAGGGGGCTGATTTCTATAGAACAGACTTAAGAGATTCTAGGTTTGTTTTGTCTAAGCTCGATCATTGTAATTTCAGTGAAGCTATAAATTATTGTATTAATCCTTTAGAAAATTCAATCGAAGGCGCTAGATTTAGTTCGCCAGATGTTTTAGGTTTGCTAAGCATTTTTAACATTGAAATTGATTAACTTTATGGGGGTGTTTGTCAATAATCGCACCTAATGGACCATTTTAATGACATCCAAAGGCAAAGAGGAGAACCTTATGTTAAACCAAAAAGCAGAACATCTGCCGGGGCTTTGGTTTGGTTTGAGTTAATGGATCTCCGGAGTGTAATTACCTGTCCCGCATGTGGCGAAAAAGAAGAGGAAATCATGCCAACTGACTTCTGCCAGTGGTATTACGACTGTTCTTTTTGTGGCGAGCTGCTCAGACCTAAAAAAGGTCATTGTTGTGTGTTTTGTTCCTACGGAAGTAATCCGTGCCCACCCATCCAGAGCGGCGAAGGCTGTTGCTAGGTCACAACCTGTCTTAGACGCCTAGTGGCTATTTTTATTGATCTGTTTCTTTATGATAATAATTCAAATGGGCGCGCTAAAGTGGTTAGCCGATCTCTAAAAGCACTAACAGTCAACGAACGAGCCAGTTTAATTAAACGCGTTAAAGCCTGCGCGTTGAGAGGATTAAACCAAGCACTTTAATCATGAAAAACAAAATCACTTCACTATTCATCTCAGTTTTCAAGATCTTTGGCTATACCTTTGAGTGCGTCATGCAGTTTGTTAAGTCGATTAGCTGTTTGAGTGTCAATTATTGCGTCTTTCGCTGATATCTTGACTCGTTCCAGTTTCCTTGCGAGCGTATTGTCGCCGCCAGCATTCATAGCGTTACGAACTTGGCTGAGCAGCTGTTTTAGACGAGATCCGACGTTTTTATTGATCTTGTTGGCCCTAAGGAGTTGATCGATATAAGCATTCGCTACCTCAGGCGCTGCTGGCCATGTCATTGGTACTTGCTGCTGAGGATTGAATGACTGCTTTGGGCCTATTATGGGGTAGGCCATAGCAGCAGCACTTATCTCATCTTCACTGAGGTACTCGCTGGGTAGTAGTTTTAACACATCTAACCCGCGCACAATTTCGGTGCCATAAATAGCGCCTTGATAGTAATACGCGGACCAATATCCGCCGGTTAACAATTCCTCTGCATTTGCAGGTCCACGATCAAAGTAGGCAATCTCAATAGGATTAGAGGAATCAGTAAAGTCGACGACCGAAATTCCACCTTGATACCAAGCCTGCACAAAGATATCTCGGCCAGGCACTGGGATAATAGCGCCGTTGTGAGCGACGCAGTTCTCTGTTTCTGATTGGGGTGCTGGCATTTTATAGTGAGCTTGGAATTTAAGCTTTTGATCAATGATGTCATAGATGGCGTCGGCACCCCAGTTCATTGGATCCCAGGCACGACAGCGTGCTCGACCACCGCCACCCCACTCGTCGGTAAAAAGAATCTTAGTGCCGTCATTGTTAAAGGTGGCTGAATGCCAGTAGGCAAACCCGGCGTCAGTGACCGCATCAATTCTCACCGGCTTACGTGGGTCACTAATATCAAAAAGTATGCCATTTCCAGAGCAAGCGCCGGCGGCTAAGTTTGCGGTTGGAAATACAGTAATGTCGTGACATTGATCGGTGCGATAGGTTTCTTGGGTGTCATCGCCATGGTCACCTCCACGCCAAAGTCCAGCTAAAACACCGGTTTCTGCGTCAGAAAACACAGTGGGACTATCAATAATACGTGATTTTGAGGGGTCATTAATGGGTATTTCTATCACATCGATACGAAAAAGAGCAGTGCGATCATCCCCCGGCGTGCCGTCGATACAGTTCTCTAACTCTTCTTCTTCGCGAACGCTAGAGGTGCCGGAGTTGTACACCAGTATTTTACCATCGGGTGTTGGCCCAGCTACCACTGAATGCGTGTGAGAGCCTCGGCAGGTTTGTACAGCACCGACTTGCAGCGGGCGTGTTAAATCGGATATGTCGAAGATGCGTATGCCACGGAAGCGTTCCATACTGACATCTTCACTCACACCCTGTAGGCCGCAATCGAGGCGTCCTCGAGTCTGTTCCACCGACATAATCAGCAAATCACCTACGATTGACACATCTCCCTGACCACCGGGGCACACCACTGAGGTTGCTAGGATTGGCAGACCTGTTTCATCGATTTGATAGATATTAAAGCCGTGATAGCTACCGGTAATGAGTAGGTCATCGCGAAACGCCATATCTGTATTATAAAAACTAAGCATCGGATAACGTTTTGCATCTGCAGTCGCCTCAACAGACTTGGATTTTTTGTCTTCCTCTTCTTCTGTATCGTTTTCTTTATCTACGTCTTTATTCCCGCGGGCTGAAGGATTAGCCGGATCAAAAAATCCCGGGGGCTTCCGCTGGGCTGCTACCAGCTGCATATTCATGATGGCTTCTTCGGCATTAAAGAGTCCTGCAGACAGTCCAGCTCGCGGATCGCTGGAAAGCCCTATAAGGAGCTTATTCATGCGCTCAATTTCTACTGTTTGATCATTGGCGACATCAGATACAAATTCATTTAGTTGTGGGTCATAAGCAGACCCAGACTGTTCTCTGAGATCTTTAACCATTTTTATTGCGCCATCATGGTGGTTGATCATGAGAGTTAAAAAGAGTTGATCAAAGTCTGTACTTTTTGATCTGGATAGTTGTGCCATCTGTTCTTCAGAGGCCATTCCAGCCATAGTGTGGCTCATATGTTTTGCATGAGTACCGCCGGTATCTGGCACTGATTCTGTACGCTCGTTTAGCCAGCCCTGCATGAAGCTTATTTCATCGTCTTGAGACACATCAATACGACCCGCCAAATCAAGAATAGCTTGATTATTGGTTCTTTCAGGAGCAAGACGAGACATCAATAGTGCTTGCTCGTGGTGGACAATCATCCCCTGCATGAAATGCACATCAGCCGCGCTATAGGATGAATCTGCGATCGCTACAGCAGTTTCAGCGTCAAGATCGCGTGTCGGCTGCCCGGGTGCGCCGGGTTGAACAATGGGCGCATTGTTTGCCGACTCCAACGCCAAACCATAGCCACTTGAAAGCAGGATGAGCATACTTAGCGTAATATTTCTTAACAGCTTGCTGACGATTATCATTATAAATTAGACCTCAATTGGTTCTCTGTGCTCAATAAGCTAAGGGTTTTTTCAAGTATTTGATAGTAGCATTCCATCGACAGTTCAACAATTATCTAGGTTACGTTTAGTTGCGATCAAAAAGAGCCAGCATAAAATTGACATAAGTACTGCCAATATGTAAAGGTTACCCTAAAGTAGTATTACCCAATGCAAGATTAAGTGGATAATTTTGACGAGGTAATATCCATAATTTATTTGATGTCGATGTTGTTCGGAGTAGCGAAATGAAAAAAACCTTACTCGCGCTATTAGTAATAGCGATAGTTGTAGGCTCCGTGGCTTGGGTTAAGCGTACAGATATTTTACTTGCGTTCGTTAAGTACCGATTCGCAAGTATTAATACTGGGCCAGAAAGAGAAGTTCCCTGGCAGCAGGGTCCTATAGCTGCTGACAGCACCAAAGACGACCCTGTGCCCAATATTATTCTTATTGTTGCTGATGACTTAGGTTACAACGACATATCGACGTTCGGCGGTGGGCTTATTGAGACGCCAAACATTGATCAGTTGGCCGCAGAGGGGGCTGTATTTACCCAGTCATATTCTGGTGCTAGCACCTGTGCGCCTTCCCGAGCAATGATGATGACCGGCCGATATCCCACCCGCACCGGGTTTGAATTTACCCCCACACCAGCAGGTATGGGGAAAATGGTTAGCAGCATATCTCAACAAATGGATAACAATCTTCCACCTAGTTTTTATGATGAAGCATTGGAAGCCACGCACCCAGCCTATGAGTTTAAGGGCCTGCCGACAGAAGAGGTGACGGTCGCTGAAATGCTCAAGACGAGCGGTTATTACACGGCACATGTGGGTAAATGGCACTTGGGTCGTACCAATGGCATGGCACCGCACCAACAGGGTTTTGACGACAGTTTATTAATGGCCAGTGGTTTGTATCTTCCGGAGGACGACCCTAATGTTGTGAATGCAAAATTATCTTTTGACCCTATTGATCAGTTCCTTTGGGCAGCAATGACCTATGCTAGTTCGTTCAATTCAGGTGATGCCGACAGATTCAAACCCAAGGGTTACTTAACGGACTATTGGACAGATGAATCAGTTAACGTCATCAAAGCCAATAAAAATAGACCTTTTTTCCTCTATTTGGCTCACTGGGGCCCGCACACGCCGCTGCAGGCTACCCGCGAAGATTATGAGGCTGTGGGCGATATAAAGCCGCATCGGAAGCGTGTATATGCCGGGATGGTTAGAGCGATTGATCGAAGTGTGGGGCGTATTTTGGAGACGCTAGAAGAGGAGGGCCTGTCGGACAACACGGTAGTTATCTTTACCAGTGACAACGGTGGTGCCGGCTACATTGGTATTCCTGAGGTCAATGAACCTTATCGGGGTTGGAAGATCACCATGTTTGAGGGCGGACTGCGCGTCCCTATGATGATCAAATGGCCGAGTAAAATTGCTGCCGGTACGGTGGTTGAAACCCCTATAGCCCATATTGATGTTATGCCCACGATCGCCGCCGCTGCGGGTGTTAGTCAACTCACAGATATAGTGATAGATGGACTTAATGTACTACCTTTGGCGATTAAGCAAGATACAGCCAACTGGACTCGTGAAAATTTGTTTTGGCAAAGCGGACACTATCAGGTGGTGCGTCATGTTGACTGGAAATTACAGGTTAATGACAGACCGACGGACGGACCTCAACAGTGGCTCTATGATCTTGCGGCAGACCCAACTGAGCAACACAATTTGGCGGCTAGTCGGCCTGATATTGTCAAACAGCTTAAGGATTTACTGGCCGAGCATCAGTCAGAATCTGACGGGCCACTTTATTTACCCACAACGCAAATGCCTGTCATGATCGACAAGACCTTAGCCGAGGACTTTGTTGAAGGGGATGAATACATTTACACGCCTAACTAACCGCTTATTTTGGCGTTGAGGCTCCACCAAACTGGAGCCTATTTTGCCTTTTGCAATACTAGGCTAGCCGCGAACCATTGGCGGCCATTTTGTCGGGTACGGCTAATATAATACTGCCGTCAGGCTAGGGGAATTAAATGACACATTCTATTATTGCGGGTGCTACAGGATTGGTGGGAAATAGTATTCTCAGCCAATTAGCGGCTCGTGGAGATAGGCCAATCGCATTAGCAAGACGGCTGATTGATGACCTGCCAGCGAATGCTGAAATGTTGGAGATAGATTTTAAGCAATTTTTGATCAATGGTGAGTTGCCATACTGTCATCATCTCTACCTCTGTTTGGGTACCACCATCAAGACAGCGGGCAGCCGTGAAGCATTCAGAATCGTCGATTTTGAGTATTCTTTTGCGCTGGCCAAAAAAGCTATGGAAGCCGGTGCGACAGGGTTAAGCCTAGTCTCTTCGGTGGGCGCGAACGCGAACTCAAAGAACTTTTATTTACGGACGAAGGGGCAATTAGAAGAGGCAATAAAGTCACTGGGTTTCTCAAGCGTCAATATTTATCGTCCTGGGTTGTTGATTGGCCATAGGCAAGAGAAAAGAAGCGCAGAGAAAGCGGGCCAGTTCTTTTCAAAATTTGTTGACCCTCTGCTACTTGGGGGCTTAAGTCAGTATCGTAGTATTGACGCTAACTTACTGGCTGGCACTATGATTGATAACGCCAATAAGGGAGACGGCGTTAATCACTTCCACTTTAGAAGTTTTAATACTAGTAGCTAATTCTAATTCCCTTCTTCCGCAGGTAAGGTATTTATGCTATTCATTTTCGGTTAGTATAAGACCTCA